>Ga0256838_1000626_pt1 | contig 20245 bp, 18 predicted proteins | sample 4571419metaG_FD_185978 | JGI IMG/M metagenome (GOLD analysis project Ga0256838, IMG submission 185978) | Hydrothermal vent microbial communities from Guaymas Basin, Mexico - 4571-419 | ecosystem: Environmental > Aquatic > Marine > Hydrothermal vents | place: Mexico: Guaymas Basin | collected...
CCCATTGAGTCAGCTTCAATCTCTTCCTTCCTGCTGTATCCTGCAACGACTATCTGGTAGAGGACTTTTATTATCTCCTGTTCTGCCGCTGTAAGCTGGTGTTCCTTTAAGGTTAGTGAAAGGAGGAGGTTGATTCCATATATGAGCTGAAGCCTCCTTATTGCGTGCCTTCCGACAATGTGCCCCGTTTCGTGCCCCAGGACGAACGCGAGTTCCGCTTCGTTCCTCAGGTGCTTGAGCAGGCCGGTGTATATGTAAACCCACCCTCCCGGGAGAGAAAAGGCATTCAGCTCGTCCTTCTCTATTACTTTATAGTGGTAGGTTATGTCATACCTTCCGCTGACCCTGGCTATCTTCTGCCCCACTTCTTCTACGTAGGCGTTTATAACGGGGTCCGAACAGAGCTTTTCCTTCCTTTCGATCTGCCTTGCAGCGCTTCTTCCTATTGCCACTTCTTGAGAAGTGGGGATGAGTATGAGGCTCGTATCTCCAAAGGGAGATGTAGTTACTACTCCGCAGGCAAGGGTGAAAAGAGAAAATAGTAATAGAACTACAGGAACATATATTCTCTTCATAGCGAGGAAAATTTTAGCAGTTTGGTGGATCTATGGAGCAAAAGCTTTTTAATTACCTTTCTTTAAAACAGCAGCTTAAGCTGACAACCGGCGTTTACCTTTCCCTGGAGCTTCTCCAGGCTCCCGTTCAGCACCTGGAGGAGCTTGTAAAGAGGGAGCTGGAGGAAAACCCCCTTATAGAGTTTGAGGAAGAGGCTGATGAAGCTTCGGTTAAGCTTTCTCCGGCTGATTGGGATTTCGTTTTTGAAGGGGGAAACCTCTTTGTGAAGGAAGAGCCGGAAGATCAGCCCGTTCCTTCCCCCGTTGACGTCAGGGAAGAGCTTAAGAGTCAGCTTGAGCTGGAACTTGAGGGAGTTGAGAGGGAAGTAGCCCTCTTCATGGTGGATAACCTTGATGAGAGGGGTTTCCTGACCCTCTCCGAAGAAGAGATATCCCGGAAGTTTTCTCTTCCGGCGGAAGCGGTAAGGAGGGTAAGGGAGCTTCTGAAGAGGCTTTCTCCGGTTGGCTGCGGCTCCTACACGCTGAAGGAAGCTTTCAGTGTCCAGATGGAGGAGATGGGAGCACCGGAAAAGTTTATCCGTGCCGTTGAACACCTTGAAGCACTGTCGGTTAAGGAACGCTTTCTTTCCCTGACCGGTCTGACGGAAGAGGAGTTTGGGAAATTCCTCTATTTCCTTAAAAGGCTTGATCCGAGGCCGGGTGCACCGTCTGCCACCCCTTTGAGGGTGGTTCCCGACTTGAAAGTGAAGCTACAGGGGGGGAAGGTAGTTGTGGAAGTTCCAACTCCCAAGCTTTTTCGTTTCTCGATAAACTCCGAATACTTGAAGCTGATGGATTCTCCTGACCTTAAAAAGTTCATAAAGGAGAAATACCAGAGAGCACTTTCTCTGAGGAAAGCCCTTGAGCAGAGAGCCGAAACGTTAAAAAAACTGGCCGAAGTGCTGTTCGACGTCCAGAGGGAATTTCTCAAGGACGGAAAGACCCTCAATCCTCTTACCTATGCAGATCTTGCCTTAAAAGTAGGCCTTCACGAATCGACTGTAAGTCGGGCTGTTAAGGATAAGTTCGTCGATACGCCTTTCGGCGTTTACCCTATGAAATTTTTCTTTAAGAAGGCTCTCTCAGGAGTTTCGACCGATCGGGTAAAGGAGAGGATAAGGGAGCTTATTGACTCGGAGGACAGAAGAAGGCCGCTGAGTGACGGCAGGATTGCGGAAATTCTCAAAAGGGAGGGCATTAAGATTGCGAGGCGTACTGTTGCCAAGTACAGGGAGGAACTGGGAATCCCGCCGGTCAGCAAGAGGAGGGTGAGGTGAAGTATCTGATTGAGAAGTGCAGGAGCGAATTTGAACCGGAGTGGCAGAAGGGTATTGATTTCATAGAGAAGGAAGAACTGCCGAACAGGCGCCGTGCCCTTCTGTTTCTTGAGAAGCTCCGGGTGAAGCTCGGCTGTCATTTCCCCGACTTCCTGAAGGATGAATTTCTCTTTGATCTCCTGAGGCTCTTTTCCTACTCTCAGTTTCTCGGTGATTTCCTCGTGAGGAACAGTCAGCTGCTTCCCCGGCTGAAGGAAATTTACAGGCGGCGCTTTCAGCCTCCGGATTTTAACTTTGAGCTTGCGGGCTTTAACGGTGAAAGGGAGTTTATGAATGAACTGAGGCGTTTTAAGCACCTTCAGATGGCGAGGGTACTGCTCAGGGATATCCTCTCCCTTGCTCCCTTTCAGGAGCTTGTCAGGGACGTTACCCTGATTCACGGGTCTGCCGTTAGGGCGGCTCTTGAGTTCGTTACTCGGGAAATGGAGAGAAAGTACGGAAAGCCGGGATGCGGCTTTACCGTAGTCTCCATGGGAAAGGCGGCCGGCTTTGAGCTTAACTACTCTTCGGATATTGACCTCATCTACGTTTACTACAGCCGTTACGGAGAGACTTCGGGCGGAAGCTACGGAAAGCTTCAGCACCACGACTACTTCTCTCTCCTTGCCGAAAGGCTTACCCGACTCCTTTCGGAGAGGACAGAGGAAGGCGTTTGTATGGTCGTTGATACGAGGCTTCGTCCGAACGGGACTATGGGCCCGCTTGTTAACGACATAGAAGCCCTTGAGCAGTACTACACTGCCGTCGCGCGGCCGTGGGAGAGGTTTGCCCTCCTGAAGTCCCGACCCTGCGCGGGAGACTTGAGGAAAACGGGTATTGAGTTTATGGGGCTCAGAAAAGCCTTTGTCTTCAGGAAGTATGTTGACCTGACGCTGATCGAGGAGGTTTTGAGGCTCAAGGAGCTGATAAAGGCAAAGGTGGTGAAAAAAGGGGATAAGGTTGATTTAAAGCTGGGTGAAGGAGGAATAAGGGAGATTGAGTTTATTGTTCAGGCCTTTCAGCTGATTTACGGAGGAAAGTTTCCGGCCATCCGCCCCATGAACACCCTTTCCGCTCTTAAGAAATTGTTTAACTGGGGCTTCTTGACGGAGAGGGAGTATGAGGATTTGAGAAAGTCCTACCTTTTTCTCAGAAGGGCTGAGCATATGCTTCAGGTTACCCACTTTCGCCAGACTCAGACTTTCCATCCGGAAAGTGAAGAGGCGGAAGAGCTTGCAAGGAAAATGGGATTTAAAGAAAGGGGAGAGTTTTTGACGGAGCTTAAGGGAGTTATGTCAAAGGTTAATCGGTACTTTAACGCCTTCTTCCCTACGGGAGACAGGAAGCCGTTGTCGGTAATATCCGTTGAAGACCTCAAGCGAAGGGGTTTTGTGGAGCCTGAAGAGGTAAAGCGATTTATCGATGTTCTCCTTTCGATGAAGGAGCTTTCCCCGGAGGAGGTGAACAGGCTCGACGTTATGGGGGAAAGGTTCATTGATCTCCTCTTTGAAGCTCCGAGCTCTAAAAATGCGATGAAAAACCTCGTTTCCTTTTTTGAGAAGGAAGAAGGAAGGGTATTCTTCTTCTCGATTCAGTCCCAGATAAACGCTTTGAAGCTCCTCTTTTTCCTGCTGTCAACTAAAGAGTTCTTTATAAAGCGATTCAGGGAAACGCCCGAGCTTCTCGATTACGTCTTCCTTCCCGATTTCATAGAAACTCCCATAACGGAGAGTGCGGTAGAGAGCTTTTACTCCGTTCTTTCAAACCTGAAGCTTGTCAAGAACCTGTTTGAAGTCCTGGCACTGCTCCGCTATAGACTCGGCAGGACGACTATAGAAGAGTTTTTCAAGGAACTTACCTCAATTTGCGACTTTGTAATAGCTGCGCTTTACAGGGAATACTCTCCGGAGTTTTCCCTGGCTTCTCTCGGAAAGCACGGTAGCAGGGAAATGAACGTGGGTTCCGACCTCGACCTGCTCTTTTTCTCCTCGACTCCGCTTTCTCCCAAACCTGCCGTTAGGTTTATAAAGGAGCTTGAAGAGCTTGGCTATGAGGTAGATACCAGGCTCAGACCCTTCGGCGAAAAGGGAGAGCTTGTATTTACTTTAAACTACTTGAAGAAGTACCTGAAAGAAAACGCAAGAGTTTGGGAAAGGCTCGCCTTTACCCGATTCCGCTTCCTTCAGGGGACTTTGAAAGAGGAGGCAGATGAAATTGTTAACGACTTCCTCTTTAACCCTCCCCTCGACCTTTCAACTCTTGATGAGATTGAAAAGATGAGGGACAGGCTTGAGAAGGAGCTTGGAAAAGGTAGAAAAGACATAAAGTATGCGGCCGGAGGAGTTGTGGATTTGGAGTTTATCGGGTATACCTACCAGCTCCTCATCAAGAGGAGGGTGGGGAATACCCTCGATACCCTCAAGCTCTTATCGGGAGAGGAAAATAGGTTTTCCGAACTTCCTTCCCTTTACAGGAAGCTGAGGGAAATTGAAACGGAGAAGAGGCTCTTTGGTGACTTCGTAACTTCCGGTGATAGAATTGACGACCTGAAGGGTGAGGTGAGGAGAAGTTACAGGGAGTTTATGGAATGGGTGAAAAGCAGACTCTCTCGGAGTACTTAGAGGATATCAGGAGAGTTCTTGAAGAAGTTTACGGGGAGTACTTTTACTTTTCCGGTGCCAACGATATGCCCGCCGTCAGGGACTGGTACCTTATGGGAATTGAACCGACTTTTGTCCTGCTTGCCCTTTCCGATGAAACGATAAAGAGGAAGTTTTCCCTTTCGGATATAAGGGATCTGGTTAAGAAGAAGTTTAAGCACTATGCCCTAAAAGAAGCGAGGGAAGCTCGTTCTACCCTGAGGGAAGAGCCGATTCCCCATGCAAAGGTTGAGAAGCTTTATAAGATTGTGAAGTCGATTCTCCTCGAGCTTGAGGTCGAGGATCACTCCTTTGCGGAAAGGCTTTTGGAGCTTCAGGAGCTTGATAACCTCTTCGATATAGAAAGAGAGCTGTACGAATTGGAGAAGCTCTTTTACAGAATCCTTGCCAGCTATTCTCCCTACGTTTCAGACTGCGAAAGGCTTGCAGATAAGCTTGTTTCGCCCTATTCTGCTTACTGGGAAAGGGACGTAATCGCCCTGACAAAAAGTTCCATCATAAGGGAGTGTCTCAAGAAAAAACATGGAGTCCCGGAGTTTACTCTCCTGCCTTGATTACCCTGCCGGAAGGTCTTCTGTTGTAGAGAAGAGACTTTCCGTTCTGAAAAAGTGCGGAGTAAAGGAACTTGAATGTCTGGCAAAGGGCTACAGGGGAACAGTTCTAAAAGGTTTTATGGACGGCCGGGCGGTAGCTGTTAAGGTTCCCCGATCCGATTCCGGCAAGCCCTCTTTTCTGGAAAAAGAGTGGGAAATTCTCACTCACCTTTCTGAAAAGCTCGGAAAGGATAACGTTGCTCCCGAGCCGATCTGCTTTGCCGGGGAAGCCCTTGTGATGGAGTTTATTAAAGGACTTCCCTTCTACGAAGCCCTTGAGGTGTACGATCCTGCGGAAGTAGTTTCTTCTGCCCTTCTTTCCTGCTACTTGTTGGATAGCGCCGGAGTTGAACATTCAGAGATAAAGGGGAAGAAACACTTAATCTTTGACGGGAAAAGGGTAAGGGTTATCGACTTTGAGAGCGCAAAGTTTAAGGAGAGGCCGAGGAACCTCTTTCAGTTTGTGGGATATCACCTTTTGGGGCCCGGAGGGCTTGCGGAGAAGCTGGGTTTAGATAGGAAAGAAATCCTTTCGGCTCTTAATGTTTACTCCCGGGACAGGGAAAGGGGGCTTTCGGAACTCAGACGGCTTCTTTCAAAAAGCGACGGCAGATTTTGACAGCCAAGCCTTGAGGGCTATAATTCCACCTATCAACTTCGGCTCAGGGAGGTGCCAGTTGTCAACTAAGAGGACATATCAGCCCAGCAGGCTTCACGGTAAAAGGGTTCACGGATTCAGAGCAAGGATGAAGACGAAGAGCGGAAGGGAGATTCTGAGACGCAGGAGGAAAAAAGGTCGCTGGAAGCTTACGGTGAGCGACGAGTGGAAGAGAAGGTAAGGTTTACGTTTAAGGAACACGAAAGGCTTACTAAAGCCAAGGATTTTGAAAGGGTATTCAAGGAAGGAAGAAGCCTCGGCGGTTCTGCCGTGGCTTTTTATTTTGTTAAAAATGAACTGAGTTATCCGAGGGCGGGATTCATAGCCTCCAAGAAGCTCTCGAAGAGGGCTGTTGATAGGAACAGGGCAAAACGGCTGATGAGGGAAGTTTTCAGGCTGAACAAGCACAGGCTTAAGTCCTACGATTTGGTGTTTATAGCCAGGAAGGGCATTTTGCAGAAGAAATACAGCGATGTCGAGTCTGACTTCCTTAAGCTTGCGAAAAAGGCGGGTATTTTAAAGGAGTAACCTTGAAGGGTATTGTTCTTTTTATGATAAAACTTTACCAGAGGTTTGTTTCGCCTCTATTTCCCGGTTCTTGCCGGTACCACCCTACCTGTTCCAGCTATGCCATTTTGGCCATAGAGAAGTACGGCCTTCTAAGAGGTGGGTTAAAATCACTCTGGCGCATTCTCAGGTGCAATCCCCTTTCGAAGGGGGGAATAGACTACCCTTAGGGAGATAAAGGATGGACAGACAGGCGGTAAATTCCGTAATCAGGGCTGCGGTAGTTGCTCTGGTTGTTTTTATAGCGTTTCAGTTTTTCTTCGGGAAGAGGGAAGCCGGTAACAGTTTGAAAGAGGTAAAGGCGGTTAAGGAGGTCGAGGTTAAACTTCCCGTTCCTCCTTCTAAGGAGCTGGGAAAGGTTGTGAAAGTTGATACTCCTCTTTACAGGGCCGAGATTTCGACGGTTAACGGGAAGGTTGTTAGCCTTTTTGTGAAGCAGTACGGTGCTCAGCTCATTTCCGATGCTTCCAAAAAGTTCGGAATTTTTCCCCTCATGACGGTTTCTGATGACAAGGCTCTGTCGGCGGAACTTTCAGCCCTTGAGCTTACTCCGGATAAGGAATTAATTGAAGTAAAGGACGCTCCCCGAAAACTTGTCTTAACCGGAAAGCTTAAAGACGGCAGGGTTTTCAAGAAGATTTTTACCTTTTACCCCGACTCTTACCGCATTGACTTTTCGGCGGAGCTTGAGGGAGCTAACCTGGAAACTCTTATCGGCTTGGATATTAAGGTAAATGAGGCTCGAAGCTCCCACATGGGGCACGTGGGGCCCGTTCTTGAGACCGAGAGGGAGATTGTAAGACTAAAGCCTGAAGAGATAACTCCTTTCCTCAGCTTCGGTAAGGTTATCTGGGCTGGAGAGGAAGATAAGTATTTTCTGTTGGCAGTAAAGGATTCGGTGTTTTCCGTTACTGTTGAGAACTTGAAGGGGCATACTCTCGTAAGAAACTTTGTTTCTAATGGTGTTTTTTACGGAGGCCCCAAAGAGCTGAACAGGCTTGAATCCCTCGGAATGGATGCGGCGATTGACTTCGGGATTTTCGGCTTTTTGGCAAAGCCTATGCTTAAGTTTTTCCTTTTCCTCCACAGGTTTATACCCAACTGGGGTGTTGTAATCATAGTTCTTACGGTTATCGTCAAACTGTTGCTTCATCCCCTTGCCCATAAGAGCTACGTTTCCATGAAGAAGATGCAGGAGCTTGCTCCGAAGCTCGAGGAAATCAAGAAGAGGTACGGAAAAGACCCCCAGAAGCTTCAGGAAGAGACCATGAAGCTTTACAGGGAGGCCGGCGTAAATCCTGCCAGCGGTTGTCTTCCGATGCTTCTTCAGATTCCGATATTCTTCGCCCTTTACGAGATATTCTTGAACGCTGTTGAGCTTAAGGGAGCCTCTTTCCTCTGGATTAAGGATCTTTCACTTCCTGATCCGACCTACATCCTCCCCGTGCTGATGGGAGCTTCCATGATAGCCCAGCAGTTCCTAACTCCCACAGCTAATAAAGAACAGCAGAAGATATTCCTGATAATGGCCGTTGTCTTTACATTTCTCTTTGCTACTTTTCCGGCCGGACTCGTTCTCTACTGGTTTACCAACAACGTAATAACGGCGCTTCAGAATCTCGTTATAATGAAAGTTATGGAGAGAGCGGGCTGATGGAGTCCGGCAGTATTACTCCTTACCTGTTTGCTCTTTCACTTCTTTTTCTCCTGTCTGCTCTCTTCTCTGCTTCGGAGACCGCGTTCTTTTCCCTCAACGTTCTCCGCCTTGAAAGGCTTGCAAAAGAAGGTAACAAGAAAGCTCAGGAAATTCTTGAACTTCTTCAGAACCCTGCAGTCTTGATAGCGACGATACTTATAGGAAACGAGATGGTTAACGTAGGAATAGCCGCAACTTCTGCAGTCCTCTTTACGAGGGTTTTGGGAGAGGCTACCGGAGCGGCAGTGTCTGTTCCCGTTACCGTCCTCTTTCTTTTGATTTTCGGTGAGGTTACTCCGAAGACGCTGGCCATAAAGTACAGCGAAAGGTACGCTTTTTTTATCGTCGATTTTATAAAAGTTCTCGGCGTCCTTATTTCTCCCATCAGGGCACTCCTTGTCGGCTTTGCCGGCCTGCTTTTAAAACCTTTCGGAATTGAACTGTTTAACAAGCCCAAGAGAATGACAGATGAGGAGTTCTTCATACTTGTTTGTGAAGGAGAGAAGGAAGGAACTATAGCCAAGGAAGAGAAAGAATTGATAGATCGAACTCTCGATCTGGGAGAAACGAAGGTTAAGGAGATTATGGTTCCGAAGCACAAAGTTTTTGCCCTTGAGGAATCGACGCCCGTCGGAGAGGCGCTGGAACTCATAAAGGGGACGCGGTTTTCGAGGATTCCCGTTTACAGCGGTTCTCTGGATAAGATTGTCGGCATTCTCTATACGAGGCGGATTCTCCCCCTCAGGCTGAAAGGAGAAGATTTTCGGAAACCCGTGTCCCACTTTATGGACGAACCTTTCTTCGTCACGGAGTTTATAACCGTTGACAGGCTTCTCGAAGAGATGCAGAGGAGGAAGAAACACATGGCGGTTGTTGTTGACGAGTACGGCAATACCGCTGGCATAGTGACCCTTGACGATATACTGAGGGAGGTAGTTGGAGAGCTTCCCGACGAGAAGTTCAAAGAAGAAGAGGTTGAAAAGCTGTCGGAAAACCTTTACAGGTTCTCAGGAGACACTCCGGTTGAAGAGATACAGGAGTTTCTAGGCCTCGAGGAAGACGAGGTTCTCGAGGAAGTCGATACCCTTTCCGGCCTTATTATGGCTCTCCTTAACAGGATTCCGAAGGTCGGGGATTCCGTGGAGTATCAGGGGTACAGGTTTAGAGTAGAGGAGATGGAAGGAAACAGGGTTAAGAGCGTTGTTGTGGAGAGGTTAACCTGATGGAGTTCCTCTACCTTTTCCTTATCGGCCTCTGCGTCGTTTCCGAAGGTTTCTTTTCCGGTAGCGAGATTGCTATAGTTTCTCTCCCGAAAGTGGAGCTTAAGAAAAGGCTTCAGAAGGGAGATAGGGCGGCGAAGCTTCTTGCGAAGCTCCTCGAAGAGCCCGAGAAGCTTTTAACCACTACCCTGATAGGGACTAATCTTTCGACAGTAACGGGTTCTACTCTCTTCACCACGCTCTTTTTTGAAAAGATAACGTCGGCTTTTCCCTTACTGGGAAGCTATCCCGAATTAGTTACCGTCCTCTGTTTTTCTCCCATTACCCTGACCTTTGGCGAGTTGATTCCGAAGAGTCTCTTTCAGAAGTATTCCCACAAGATAGCCTTTAAGATTGTCTATCCCATTTACTTTTTTTCCCTTCTGTTTAAGCCGGTAGCTTTCCTCGTTATGGGTTTCTCGAAGACCTTTGCCAGGTTAATCGGGGCTGAGTCGGAAAAGAGTCCCTTTGTAACCAAAGAAGAACTGAAAATGCTCGTTGAAAGCACCGCCAGGCTTGAAGTCGAAAAAACCGAGAGGAATATCCTCCGAAATGTTTTGAGGATCAGGGAAAAGAGCGTCGGTGATATCTACGTTCCCCTGTCGAAGGTTATTGCTGTCAGCGAAAACGCCAGCGTCGGAGAAGCGCTGGAGCTGTTTGAGAAGAGCGGTTTCTCAAAGTTACCGGTTTACAGGGGAAGGTTTGACAACATAGTGGGCTACCTGCTCATTTCAGACCTGATTTCGGTAGATAAGCCGGATGTTAAGGTAAGGGAGATAATGAGGCCTATACTGGTTCTTCCGGAGTACATGAGCATCTTCGATGCCCTGAAGGAGTTCAGGAAGAGCAGGGAGCAGATGGCCATCGTAGTTGATGAGTTCGGTTCGACGCTGGGGATTTTGACCGTTGAAGATATACTTGAAGAAATAGTCGGTAAGATTGAAGATGAATTTGACAGACCTGAGCTGAAGGTAGAAAGGGTGGGTAACGCCCTTCTCGTTGACGGTTCTGTGGAAGTAGAGGAAATTAACAGATACCTTAAAACTCCTCTGCCCCTTTCCGGAGATTACTCAACTGTTGCCGGCTTGATTCTTTCAAAACTCGGCAGGTTTCCAAATCCCGGCGAGAAGTTGAAAGTGGGGAATGTAACTCTGACGGTTGAGGCCGTTTCTCCGAGAAGAATAGAGAAGGTCAAACTGGAGGAAAGTTAGCCCTTCACCCTTTCTAAGAATTCCCTGACCTCTTCTAGAGAAAATACCCGGCTCCACCTCTTAACCTCTCCCCGATCTTCCAATATCAGGGTCGGGGTAGAGAAGACAAGTCTCTGTGCAGCTTCTGATGGATTTTCGGTAACGTCCACTTTTTTAAGCTCCAAGCCGATTTCTTCGCAGAGCTTTTCCACCTTTGGCTCTATTGCAGCACAAGTTCTGCAGTCTTTGGACAAGAATAGAATAAGCTTCATTTGCCTCCTCAAATAGTGCCGTTTCTTTTTGCTATCATTAGTTTAACCGTTCCGTAAACGCACCTGTTGTAGGGGACTTCTACCCCTGCTTTTTCTGCTTTCCTGATCAAAGCTCCGGTTATGCCTTCAAGTTCTATCGGTTTTCCCCTTTCGAAATCCAAAAGCATGCTTGTTTTGTAGTCTTTCAGGTCGGGAGAAGACTTCAGGTACTTTTCCATTATTGACGGGTTCAATTTAACGCCGTAGGCTTCCGCAACCTTGTAGCACTCTTCCATCAGAGCTTTAACTATTTCTCTACTTTCGGGAAGGCTCAGTATCTCTCCGACTGTTGCTCCCGTTATTACCGAATACGGGTTGAAGGCGACGTTCCAGACTAGCTTCTTCCAGAGGGTATAGCGTATATCCCTGGAAGCTCTCGCTTCGATTCCACACTTTTTCATTTCTTCTACCAGCATTTCTACCCTTTCTGAAATCTTCCCCGAAAGCTCCCCGATTTCGAGAAGGCCGGCAGCTTCATGGACTACTACTCCCGGCTCTTTGACGTAAGTTCCCACGAAAGCGGTGGCTCCCAGTACCTTTTCTTTACCCAGATACTCCGCAAGGATTTCCTCATTCTCAATGCCGTTCTGAACGGAAATAACGACAGAGTTTTCTTTTAGCATTTCTTTTATCAGTGGAGCTACCTTTTCCGTGTCGTAGGACTTTACGCAGACAAGGACAACGTCGGCCTTTCCGGCTTCTTCGGGTTTATCGGTAAACTTTATCTTTTCGTTTTCTCTTACCGTCCACTCTCCGTATTTGAAACTTTTAACCGTTAATCCGTTTTTCTTCATAGCTTCAAGGTGTTTTCCCCTGGCTATGAAGACGACCTCATGTCCGCATCTTGCCAGAAGTCCTCCGTAAAAACCGCCTACGCCTCCTGCTCCGAATACGACGAATTTCATAGGCACTCCTTAAACTTCTTAAATGTAAGTTTGCCGCCCGCAGAGTAGCTCGGGCGGCAACTGTTTTAATTTATTTGGTTGGTTTCTTGTGGAACTTTACTTTTTCTATAACAAACTCTGTAACTTGACCGGTATTATCAACGTTTATGTAATAGTTACTACATTCAGTTGTTTTGGTTGTATCATTATATGTGCAGTCGAAGAAGTTAGGACTTATTTCGTTGTTTTCAGTTTTATCGTTCCACAGGATGGAGAATTTATTTTCGCTGAGGACCAGACCGACAATAACTTCGTCCCCTTCAGAATTATCCAAGTCTTGGAGTTTAATGTCACAAGTTTCGTTGTAGCTATTGTCAATGGGATGGCTGTCATCAAAATAAGTGGCAATAGTTCCGTTTTCTTCTTCTGTCTCGTTATAAGTACAAATTTCAGAAAGGGAAATTTCTCCCTCTGCATTGTTGGGATGGCATTTCACCAGAGCGGTATCGTTTTCCAACTCTTGTGTTAGATCAATTTTAGAGTTTCTGCAGTCCGAAGGTTTGGGATAGGCAGTTCTTGAAAGCGTGACGGAGCCGGTGCAGATTCCCGGTATGGTTAGTTGAACTTTCTGGTTTTCTTCGGGGGCAAATTTGAGTTCTATCGGTAATTCTCTGCCGTTGGCCAGGTTTGTTCCGATAAGTCTAACTTTTATCTGATTTTGTCCGATGGAATAGTCGGTTATTGAGAATCTGTAGAATTCAAACTTAACTTTATTCTCACTTGTGTTAAGCCATTCTATTATTCCTCCTCCTTTTACGCCGTTAAAGAGAAATTTTGAGAATACTTTGTACTGGGTATTGTCACATGTAAGCGTGTTGTTGGTAGCAATTTTTCCGGATGGCCATTCGATCGGAGGGTTTGTCTGGTATTCGCCGAACAAGTTGTACTCTGCAAAGTGCGCTGCTGCATTATCGAGTTTATCTTTTAGCTTGCTTTTAACTTTTGAAATATTTTTCTGAACGTTATTATAGCTATTTCCTAAAAGATTTTTAAGTTTCTTTTTGGAAATTTTAATACCGTTGCCTGTCTTGTTGTCTTCATCGGCGTTTTGAATTAAAGCTGCTATTGCTATTCCGTCAACGGTGCTGTTGGCAAAGTTCATGGGGGTTATTACTGTGTTTAGGTTTGTGCTTCCTATAACGATATCTTCCGATTTAAAGGTTACTACCGCCTTGTTTGATGCACTGCTCGGGTAAAGGAAAACTCCGTTTTCATCGGTTATTCCTGTGGACACTAATTTCCCGTCGACTCTTACTTCGTATTCGGCGTTGGCTACCGGAGCATCTACAAAAACTCCGCTTTTGAGGGAGCTGCTGTTATTTCCTCCTCCACCGCCGCCGCAACTTGACAGAACGTAAGCCATGAGTGTTAGGGAAAGTAACCTCTTCATCTCGAACCTCCGTGCTGATTTTTGCCTTTAGTCGGAAAAGGGGCTAAAAGCCCCTTTAAACCTCCTGAACTGCCCCCTTTGAGGCAGAGGTGACGAGCTTCGCGTACTTCCTGAGGAGTTTTGACTTTATCTCCTTCTGCTTCGGCTTGAACTCCGATAATCTCTTTTTAAGTTCCTCTTCGCTGATGAGAAGTTCCAGTTTCCTTTCGGGAATGTTTATGTGAATCTTGTCTCCTTCCTTTACAACGCCTATGGGACCGCCCTCGGCAGCTTCGGGTGAGATGTGGCCGATACAGGGACCGTGGGTTCCTCCGGAGAACCTTCCGTCGGTTATGAGGGCTACAGACTCTCCCAATCCCATTCCCATAACTGCCGCCGTTACTGCAAGCATCTCCCTCATTCCGGGACCGCCTTTGGGGCCTTCATACCTGATTACTATCACGTCACCTGCCTTTATCCGGCCTTCCATTACGGCCTTCATGGCTTCTTCTTCAGAGTCAAAGACTCTGGCTGTTCCGGTAAAGACCTTCATCTTCTCGGAAACCGCACCCTGCTTGACAACTGCTCCTTCGGGAGCGAGGTTCCCGTAAAGTATGGCAATTCCGCCTTCGGGACTGTAGGGATTGTCGACAGGCCTTATAACATCTTCGTCCCATATTCTTGCGGATGCTGCTATCTCTTTTATGTCCGTTCCGAGAACTGTCGGATTGCTTTCCAGTTTGTCGTAAAGCCTTTTTAAAACTCCCGGGATTCCTCCCGCGTAGTGGAGGTCTTCCATCAGATACTTTCCGCCCGGCCTCATCGAACAAATTTTCGGCGTTTCGCGGCTGAGTTCGTCAAAAAGTTTTATCTCGAAAGGAATTCCTGCTTCGTAAGCTATTGCTGGAAGGTGTAGGACGGTGTTTGTTGAACCTCCCAGCGCAAGGTCAACTCTTATTGCATTCCTGAAGGCCGCCGGCGTGAGAATGTCGCGTGCCTTTATCCCCTTCTTTACAAGCTCGACGATTTTCTCTCCGGAGGCTTCGGCTATCCGTTTCTTTTCTGCAAGGGGTGCCGGTGAAGTTCCGCAGTAGGGAAGCGATAGACCGAGGGCTTCGGTTAAACAGGCCATGGTGTTTGCGGTGAACATTCCCTGGCAGGCTCCCGAGGAGGGACAGGCGGCTCCTTCAAGCTCTAATAGCTCTTCCAGAGTAATTTCTCCGGCCTTGTATCGGCCGATTGCTTCAAAAGTATGGGTGACTAAGTCCAGCCTTTCCTTTCCCCTTCGGCCTGCGAGCATGGGCCCTGCCGTGACGACGATTGCCGGAATGTTCAGCCTTGCCGCTCCCATGAGCATTCCGGGGGTAATCTTGTCGCAGGCCGTGAGGAGAACGATTCCGTCAAGCCGGTGTGCGGTAGCAACATCCTCTACTGCGTCGGCGATTATCTCCCTCAGAGGAAGTGAAAACCTCATTCCTTCGTGTCCCATAGCAATTCCGTCGCAGATGGCCGGAACTCTGACTATGAAAGGAGTTCCTCCGGCTGCGGCAACTCCCCTCTCTATGAACCTTTCAAGGGCAAACATGTCGGCGTGGCCGGGGACAAGGTCTGTCCAACTTGAGATTATTCCGATTAAAGGCTTTTCGATGTCTTTCCTCTGGATTCCCGTTGCCATCATGAGCGCGCGGGCTGGAAGTTTTTCAAACTCCCTTAAAGTGTCACTTCTCATTTTCCGCCTCCTCTTTGGCTTTCTTCATGAGGAGCATCATTTCGTCCCTCAGGCGCAGTCTTTCCTTTTTCATTTTTTCCAGCTCTATCTCTTCCTGTGGGGTGAGAACCGGTTTCTTTTCCATCTTATCGATTATGTCGTCAAGCTCCTGGTGCTTTTTCTCAAGGGTCTTGAAGTGGTGGAACTTTTCCCTTGCAAGGGCTTTAAGGTTTTCGTCTCTGAGCATTTTTTCCTCCCTGTATGGTTAGTTTCATCTCTATTGCCTCTTCCTTTCCGTAATAGCTCTTGCGTCTTCTTACCTCCTTAAAGCCGAATTTCCTGTAAAGCTCTAGTGCAGGTTCGTTTTTTGAATTAACCTCAAGGAAAACTTCTTTTATTCTCGCTTCTGCACATCGGCGGAGGAACTCTTCCATTAAAGCCGTTGCAATTCCCCTTCCCCTTTCTTCCTTTAGTACGGCAATCCTGTGAACTTCGCCGGTTTCTCCGACTATCCAGCCGAGCAGGTAGCCTGAAACCTTTTCCTTTTCTGCAACGAGGATTGTCGAGAACGGCAACTTCGCTTCTTTCTCTAACAGCTTTTTACTCCAAGGATGTTCAAAGGATTCTCTTTCTACTTTAAGTATATCCGAAAGATCTTCTGCCTTGAAGTCCCGGATTTTAAAGTTTTTCCTTTCTTCCGGCATTTATTTCCTGTTCGGAAAGCTTTTTTGCGTCCGGTTTTCTAATGTAGTAGAAGCAAAGCTCTGATAGTTCTCCTTCGGGAATAGTTGAAAGCCTGATTGCCAGAGGAACAACTTCTCTTACTGCCGGGAAGCCGGCAAGCTCGGCAGGTAGCTGGTCAAGGTAGACAATTAGGGGATCTTGAAGTTTTGATATTCTATCGGCGAGTTCTTCCGCTTTTTTGTCTAAAAGCTCTCCCGATATTCTGGAGTAAAACCTTCCTTTTCTGCCGGGAATGATTGGAACTACATCTTTCCCCAAATTCCTGTATCCCCGGGATAGGGCGTCTAAAGTTGTAGTAGCTAAAACCGGAATGCCGTAGCTTTTAAAAGCTTTTCCTACGGTTACGCTTAACCTTACTCCGGTAAAGGAGCCGGGCCCGGCCGTCACTACGACTTCTTCCAGTTCTTCTTTGTCTACTCCGGCAGCCTTTAAACAGTTTTTGATTTGAATAAAAACCTGTTCGGCATGTCTTTTGAATCCTTCCCAGCAGGAAGACGAAATAAGTTTTCTGCCTTTTGATAGTGCTATGCTTCCGCAGGAAAGGCAGAGATCTACAGAAAGTCTTAGCTTTTCCATTACGCCGTCTTTATAACTCTTACCAGTATGGGTTTACCTTTTTCATCAAGGTCAAGTATTTCGATTTTGACATTCGCTATGTCGATGGTCTTCTTTTTCTTAAGGGCAATGCCCCTTTCCCGAGCAATTCTTTCAATTAAATCGATTAGGTATTTATCTTCTTCAAAGGGAATGTGAACGTCAAGCATTTCGTTTAAAGATTCTATCGTTATATAAGGGTCTATTATGACGGCAGTTCCCGGAGGAACACCTTTCAGGGTCAGGAATTTCCTTATGAAGAATAAGATGAGAAGCGACAGAGTCCCGAGCAGAACATTCTTAAAGTCATGTCCGGCTATGATTATCTCCCTCGCTATTGCTATCAAAAGAACGTCGAAAACAATTCTCGGCTGGTGCTTCAGGAGCATAATGATCAGTTCAACTACAATGACGAACATAAGGAGGGGAGAAATTATCTCCTTCAAGCTCTCCGTTGCATCTTTCATGTGGCCGGATAGGATTATTTCTTCTATGTGAAGTAGATTAGGAGATGCCAATAGGAATTCGAAGAACAGTATTACTGAAATTATCAGCAGAGTAACCGTTATGGCTATGAGGAACGCTTCCGCACACTTTTGAAGAATGAGTTCAACTTTCTTGGCCGTTAGCATGTTCCTATTCCTTCCAAGTACCAATTTAAGATTTCTCTGCCGTAGAAAAGGGCTGTTAAAGCTCCTGCTGCCAGAAAAGGACCAAAAGGTAGCGCCAGCTTTCTGTCTTTCTTCTTCAATACCATTAGGGTTATACCTACAGCTGTTCCGATGAGGGAAGCGAAGAAAAGTGCTACCGGAACGAGCTTCCACCCCAGAAAAGCCCCGATAACGGCCATTATGTTGGCATCTCCGTAACCCATTCCTTCTTTACCGGTCAGAATGTAGTATGTCTCTATTATGAATAGTATTATCCCGGCTCCGAAGGATGCCCCGAGCACGGAGTCAATTAAACCGACGTTCCGAGAAAGGGGAGAAAGGATTATCCCGAGGATGAGAGCAAAGTAGCTGAGCTTAACGGGGATTTCCATCGTGTCGATGTCTATAAAGCTTATCACTATCAGGTAGTAAACGAGAATCAAGTAGTAGAAAAGGTCAAAGGAAACTCCGAACTTGCACGTTACTGCTAACGTCATCAGTGCAGTAAGTATCTCGACGAGGGGATACCTTATAGAGATTTTTTCTCTGCAGTGCCTGCACTTTCCCCTTAAAATTAAGTAGCTGATTATGGGAATGTTATCATACCAAGCTATCGTACTTCCGCAGTTCGGGCAGGAAGAGGGAGGTGAAACCACCGACTTACCCTTCGGGATTCGGTAGATGCACACGTTCAGGAAGCTTCCGACTACCAGTCCGAAGATAAAAGCAAAAAAGCATTCCATATCAGTGGGTTCCCCCGGGAGCCGATTTGATGAATCTTACCATTTCCCTCAAGAATTTCTTCCACCTTTCGACTGCCGATTTAACGTCGCTCTTTAGGAGCTTAAGTGCTTCTTCTTCCCTTCCCTCGTACATTAGGTCGTCGAGCCTGAAAACGGCGTCCTCGAGCCTTGCAATTTCTTCATCAATCCCCTCGTAGATGGGAAGTATCTTGGAGCCACTGTCTACGAGCTTTACTGTCCAGTCGAGGGAATCGAGCATGTTGTGTAGCATTACCTTCGCAATCTCTCCCTTTGTGTTCCACTCTTCTACTATCTGGTCTATTGCATTACTCATTCCGTCAAGGGCAAGGAGCGCAAGTTCTATCTGTCTCCTGACCATGTTTGTCGATGGTTCGGTTACGATGTTCAGCTCCTCAAGGTTTTTAACTTCATCTACCTTTACGGGGTGGAGCTTTTCGCCCTTTACCTCAACGTATTTAATGGATCTCTCGGGAAAGAGATACCTGTACTCTATAAGTCTGAGAAGGCCGGAAGTTGAGGCGTTCTTCAGGTTCTTTCCCACTTCAAATTCGACGGGTTTTCCGTCAATCTTCACCCTCAGCTTGCGTCCTTCCCGTGACATTTTCAAACAGTACCTCCAGGGCGTCTTCTATTGAGATTTTCAGGGCTTCTTTCCTGCCTATAAATATAGATGCAAGAAATCTCAGGAGCTTCAAGTTACCGAGTGGAAATTTAACCCTCTTGACTGCCTTGACTATGGCCTTTGTTTCCCTTTCAACGAGAGGGAGCGTGTCGTACCTGTAAGAAAGAGCTTCCTTCAGCGCCTCTAAAACTTCCTGCTTCTCCTCCTTGATTCCGTTTATCAGGGGAGCTTCTCCCCCAAGTTTCAGCAGAAAGCCCGCTTTAGCAAGGGCATTCCCCCTCATGTAGCCCAGTCCTTCCACAGCCCCCAGAAGGGAATAGTTGAAGGGAATTCCGCTCCTTATCATCATTACAGCCCGGTGGACTGTATCAAAGTCGAGGAGGTTAATCCGGCAGAGCAGGTGTCCGACTATGGAACTTTCCGTCGGAAGGGTAGAAAGCTCCCCCGGCGGTCTCGCAACGTTTTTAAACGGGTAAAAACCGCCGGAAGCGTAAAACGCCAGCACTTCCGAGTTATCCCTGACCCTTAACCCCGTTGCTTCCTCGATGAAGGAAGCGATTTTTCCGGCCTCTTCCTTGAAACCTTCTCCTGTGAACTGAATTACCGACTGCGGGAACAGCTCTCTTTTTATGAAAGGCCTCAGTATAAAGGAATAAAGGAGCGTCGGTTCTTCTGAAGCGGCATCTTTCCCCTTTTTGAGCCTCTCGGCAAACTCCATGAAGCAGAAAGGAGAAACGAAAGAGGAGACGAGAAGCCTCGTCAGTTTTGAGGGTTTCCCGTTCTCTATGAAGCCGTAAAGTTCCAGCTCTTCGAGTATCTCCTCAATCTCGTTAATGAGCAGAGGATTTTTCTTAACGCTGAACATTGAGGAGACCGCCTCTTTCCAGCTTTTGCCGTACCTTATCAGAGGGCCGAGAACCATGAGGCTCAGGAACGCCTTTTTCCTGTTGGGACAGGCTGCAGAGTCCCTCTTCTCAATGCCTGCCGAAAGGGCAGTTTCAAAAGGCAGTGAAAGTTCCTCCTGAAGGGCTTCCTCTAAAGCGCTCTCCTTTGCCCCGGATACCACTATGTAGGAATAGCCTTTCTCCGACAGGCCGAACCGTCCGGCCCTGCCCTCCATCTGAAGTATAGTGAGCGGGTCGGGGAAGAACCTGTACCTGTAAGTTATCCTGTCGAAACTTCCCCTGACGAATATGACAACGCTGTCTGCCGGCAGGTTAACTCCGTAGGCAAGGGTTTGGGTGGCGTATAGCCTTGTCAGTTCCTTTCCTTCCCGGAATTCCTTTTCTATTACCTCTCTCTCTTCTGTGGGGACATCGGCGTTGTGGAATGCTACCGCTTCTTCCTTTTCCGGTTTTACCGGCAGGAAGGGTAGAGTTTCATTGACAATTTTTCTCTTGTACAGGGTGTTTTCGACGGAGAGTGCCTGCCAGCCGAGGTCTTTCCTGGGAACGAAGACGAGCGTTTTCCCTTCCGGATTTATCTTCTCCACCGCCGCAGTCAGCTTCTCCTCCGGTGTTTCTTTGGGAAGCTTGCACCTCTGGAGAAGCTTTCGCAGGTTAAGGACTTTTCTTTCGAGGGGGACGGGTCTCCACTCCGACTCTATGAAGAGTTCGGCCTCTATCCACTTTGCCATTTCAGAAGCCCCCGGTATTGTGGCCGATAATGCAAGGAGGGGAATCTCCTCTTCCAGGCAGTAGCTTACTATCTCCTCCACAGTTACTCCCCTTCCCGCTTCCCTTACAACGTGGACTTCGTCTATTACCACCGCCCCTGCTTCCTCAAACCACTTTGTTCTGTTCCTCGCGGCGGAAAGAAGGCTTTCGTATGTGCAGACTACGGCAGGCTGAGTGATTTCTGAAAGCTCTTCAATCAGGTCTCCCGTCCTTATCCCGAGCCTTTTAAAGAAGGGTTTGAACTCCCTGAACTTCTCCCAGATGAGGGAGCGGGTCGGAGCCGTGTAGATGAACCTTCCGTAACTGTTCT
>Ga0256838_1000627_pt1 | contig 20221 bp, 21 predicted proteins | sample 4571419metaG_FD_185978 | JGI IMG/M metagenome (GOLD analysis project Ga0256838, IMG submission 185978) | Hydrothermal vent microbial communities from Guaymas Basin, Mexico - 4571-419 | ecosystem: Environmental > Aquatic > Marine > Hydrothermal vents | place: Mexico: Guaymas Basin | collected...
TAAACTTTAAATAAATCTTTAGCATCTACAACTTCTTTTAATCCTAAAGCAGGATTATTTTCACATTCTTTATAAAAAGCTTCAAATTCAGCTCAAAAATGATCTTGTAATTTTTTACCAGTATTATCAGTAATTTCTTTTGGATCAAATAATGTCCACTTACCTCCTTCAGCAACTCTTTCCATAAATAAATCTGGAAAAGTAACAGCTGGAAATATATCAAATGATTTTCATCTAATATCTCATGTTTCAGTTTGTAGATCCAAAAATCCATAAATATCTCTATGAAAACAATCTAAAGTAACTGAAATAGCTCATGCTCTAGCTCAAAGTTGATTAACTGCAATAGCTGTATCATTTATTACTTTAATCCAAGGATTTACTCAACCTGCTGCCCCTTTTACACCTCTAATATAACCTCATTTTGATCTAATATTACCAAGATATACTCATATACCTCAACCATATTTAGAAACCTGAGCCATATTTTCAATACTATGATAAATAGCTCTTAAATCATCATCTACATTAAATTTAAAACAACTAGATAATTGATGAAAATTTGTTCTAGCATTTAATAAAGTAGGAGTTGGTAATGAAATTTTCCCAGTAGAACAGTAATCATATATTTTTTTAGCCATTGGTAATCTGTCTTCTTTTTTTTCTGGCATAGCAAGGAATAAAGCTACACTCATATACATTTCTTGAGGTAATTCTTTTATTACTTTATTTGGATTTAAAAGATATCTTTTTCTATACATCATCATAGTTGTATAGTTGTAATCGAAATCGTTTTCTTTTTTAAGATATTCTCATGCTTCTATAATATCATCTTCTGAATAATAATCATAAAAATCTTTAGAATATAATCCATTTTCTATATATTCGTCAAATAATTTTTTATAATGTTTAGCTTCATAGATTTTTTTAATATCCATTCCTCTATTATTTGAAGCTTCTTTATATAAGTCAATTAATGCAAGTCTACCTGCTATAAACTGCCAAGAAGTATTTTCTACAGAAATCAAGTCAATAGCTGATTTAATAAGCATTTTAGTAATATCTGAAGTTTTCATTCATTCTACTATATATTTTTTAAGACTATCCGCAATTTCTTCAAATTTACACTTTCTAGCTAATCAGTAAGAAACGATTTTATATGTTTTTCTTATTTTTTCTATATCAAAATTTTCTTTTTCTCAAGTTGTTTTTAATATTTTAAATGTTTTTTGTTCTAATTTCTTTTCTACTTTTTCTTGTGCTTTTTCTCTTTTTTTAATCATATCATTTCTATATATGATGAAATGTTTCATCACATCAAAATGACCAGATTCCATTAATTCTCTTTCAACTTGATCTTGTATCATTTCAATTGTTACAAATTCAGTTCATTCAGAACTAACTAAAAATTCTTTTAAATTTTCAATTACTCTATCAGTTACTTCTTCAACAAGTAATAAATCTACTCTTCATACAGATTCAGTAGCTTTTTCTATAACTCTTTCTATTCTAGTTCTATCAAAATTTACTAAATCTCATTCTCTTGTTTTAATAACTTTTAGTTTCATGTACTTTTTCTAATTCAAATAAATTACTAACATAAATTTATGTATTTTTTAGATTTTTGCTATAATTTTTAGAACAGTCTTGTTAAAAAAAATTTTTTCATTGTGAAAAACTAACTTTTCTCTTTTATATAGTAATCTTTTTTATTTTTTTTATTAAATTAAAAAATAAAAAAGACAATAATCAATATATTATACTTTTTAACAAAAAATGTTAAAAAGTTATAATAAAATCATCACATAATATTTTTAAGAAATAAAAGACCTTTAAGCTAATTAAAAGTCTTTTATTTTATTCTGGCTTATCTAACTGTATTATGTTTATAATCAAATAAATGTAGTTAAAAACATAAAGGCTGCAAATCATGCTACAGATGCATTAGCAGCATGTGATTCCATCTTAAATATAGTTAAAAATAATACATAAGAAGTAATAAGTAAAACAAAGAGAAGAATAAATCATGTAAATCATAAAACTCCCATAATCACTGAAATAATAAATAAAATAGCAGTAGATTTTATTCAATTAATAATTTCTCAATTTCAAAAAATAAAAGTAATAATTAACATAGATACTAATATTTTTATAAAGTACAAAATAAAAAACATAAATATTTTTTTAAAAAATTATTATTATTATTATTATTATTATTATTATTATTATTATTATTATTATTGCAAATAATTTTACTCTGGCTTATCTAACTGAACTAAATTTTGTTCATCATTACTTGTTTGTCATGTAATTTTAACTACATCCTTTTCAATAAGATTAAATTTTTTATAAGCAGTATTATAATGATTTACAGTTACTCAAAGAGTATTTCATAATTTTTCTAAATACTCTTCATAAGCAGTTAAATGCTTTCCTAATTTTTCAACTTGTTTTTGTATATCTTTTGCTGATTCTTCTATCTGCAAAGCTCTAAGTCATTGTAATACAGTTTGTAGATATGCATAAAAACTAGTAGGACTCACTATTATAACTTTCTTTTCTTTAAAAGCATATTCAACTAAATCAACCGTATTTACCTTTAAAGTTCAAACTTTATTTACTAATAAATCATAATATATTCATTCACTTGGTATAAACATAAAAGCAAAATCCATTGTTCCTTCCTCAGGTCTAATGTATTTACTTGTTTCATCAATTCTTTTCTTTAAATCGTTTCTAAATTCTTTTACTAAAATCTCTTTTTGAACTATCTCTTTTTCTGAAATGATTCTATTATAATTTTCAAGTGAAAATTTTGAATCAATAGGTATTATTTTTTCTTTAACAAATATTACTCAATCAACAATTTCTCCATTTTCAAAAGTATATTGAAGTTTATAATTATCTGGTGGCAAAATATTTTTAAGAACATTTTCTAAAAAATATTCTCATAAAATACCTCTTTGTTTAGGACTTTTTAAAATACTTTCAAGTCATTCAAGCTGACCTCAAATATCTTTTATTTGCTTATTAGTTTCTTCTAAACTTGTAAGTTTTTTAGTAATTTCTTCTATTTGTTTATTAGCATCCTGACTTATCTTAGAATTAACATCAAAATTTTTCTGAGTATTTCTATTTCATTCAGACAATTTATAATCAATATTTTTATTAAGATTAATTATTTGATTCTGTATCATTTGTAAAGAACTATTATCAGTTTTAGAATCTTTTTTTAATAATAAATACATTATTATCAATAATAAAACTGAAACTAATATAATTAAACCAACTTCTAAATTCATAATTTATTTATTAATTACTAACTTAATTCTTTAATTACATGAGGAATTATATTTCATGCATTATTTATTCATTCAGGTAATTCAGATAAAATCTTATCTATATCACGAGGATTATAACCCATATTTGTAAGAGTAGATTTAATAGATGTATGTAAATCTCCTGAAATAGTATTAGCTTTTTTAATAGTGTCTTGATTTTTTAAATATATTCCAAAGTCTTTATCTCTTAACTCTATAATTATTTTTTCAGCCATTTTTTTACCAATTCACTTTATTGCTTCGATAGTTTTATTATCTTCAGATTGTATAGCTATCACTAATCTTTCAATTCATAAAGATAATATTTGCATAGCTACCTTTCATCATACTCATGATATTTTAATAAGCTCTGTAAATACTTTTTTTTCTTCATAATCAACAAAACCAAAAAGACTCTGATTCCCTTCTGTTATATGATGATAAACATATATTCACACTTCTGAATCAAGGGATAATTTAGAATAAGTAAGCTCATTTATCCCCACACTATATCATACTCCTCCCGAAGTTAAAATAGTAGCAGAAAGAAAATCAAGCTCTATTATTTGTCATTTTAAATAAGAAATCATAAATATTATTTTAAAATAAAATTATTATATACTCAAATTATATACAAATTATAATCAAATACAAAATATTTTTAAAAATTCTCTTTTTACAAAATAATCTTTTTGAATATAATCCATCTGTTTTAATTGATGAAATATAATAAAAATGATAGAAAAAATAATAAAATCAATTTTTGGTGATCCTAGTGAAAAAAAAGTAAAAGAAATAAGTAAACTTGTAGAAAAAATTAAAGAATTTGAAAAAACTCAAGAAAATTACAGCTTAGAAGATGTTCAAAATAAAACGTCTGAATTCAAGGTTATGTTTGAATGACTAAACTTTAAAAATGAAGTTGATTCAGAAAAAATCAAAGAAATATTAAATAATATAAAATTAGAAGCTTTTGCTTTAGTTAAAACAGCTTGTAAATTAATAAATAATAAAGAATTTACTCTTTCAGATTGAAAAACTATCACATGGAATATGATTCCTTATGATGTTCAACTTATCTGAGGTTTAGCTATTCATGAATGAAATATTGCTGAAATGAAAACATGAGAATGAAAAACTCTTGTTGCTACTCTTCCAGCATATTTAAATGCACTTACTTGAAATACCGTTCAAATAGTTACGGTTAATGATTATTTAGCAACTAGAGATAGTGCTGAAATGTCAGTTTTATATACTGCTTTATGATTAAAAACATGAGTAATATATAATTCTCAAAATAAAGAAGAAAAAAAATGAGCATACAACTGTGATGTAGTTTATGCTACTAATAATGAGCTTGGATTCGATTATCTAAGAGATAATATGGTAATTAGAAAAGAAGATAAAGTTCAGTCTCCTCTATTTTTTGCTATTATTGATGAAGTTGATTCTATTTTAATAGATGAAGCTAGAACTCCTCTTATTATCTCTATGCCAGATAATGAGCCAACTAGTAAATATGTAAAATTTTCTGCACTTGCTAAACAATTAAAAAATACAGAACATTATAAAGTAGATGAAAAACAAAAATCTGCTACTTTAACCGAAGATTGAATAAAAAAAATTGAAGAACTACTACACGTTGAAAATATCTATGTTTCAGCTCATTACAATGATTTACATCACGTAGAAAATGCATTAAAAGCAATGGCTGCATTTAATATAGATAAAGATTATTTAGTTAGAAATGGTGAAGTAATGATTATTGATGAACATACTTGAAGAGTATTAGCATGAAGAAGATATTCTGAATGACTTCACCAAGCATTAGAAGCAAAAGAGTGAGTTGAAATACAACAAGAATCTAAAACATTAGCATCTATTACATTTCAAAATTATTTTAGAATGTATTGGAAACTAGCATGAATGACAGGTACTGCAGCAACTGAAGCTGAAGAATTCTATAAAGTATATTCACTAGATACTCTTCCTATTCCTACAAATAAACCTCTTATTAGAGATGATAGATCAGATTTATTATTCAAAAATGAAAAAGGTAAATTTGATTATGTAATCAAATTAATTAAAGAAATGCATCAAACTGGTCAACCAATATTAGTTGGTACTGTATCAGTTGAAAAATCTGAATATTTAAGTGATAGACTTAAAAAAGAATGAGTTAAACATAATGTTTTAAATGCAAAACATCATGAGTCTGAGGCTGAAACTGTTGCTAATGCAGGTCAAAAATGAGCAATTACAATTGCAACAAATATGGCTTGAAGAGGTACTGATATTAAACTTTGAGAATGAGTTCAAGATCTAGGATGACTAATTATTCTATGAACTGAAAAACATGAAACTAGAAGAATTGATAATCAATTAAGATGAAGAGCAGGTAGACAATGAGATCCTTGAATTACTCAATATCTTATATCTCCAAATGATGATATAATGAGAATATTTGGTTGAGATAAACTTTTTTCAGTATTTAATAGCTGAATGTTTGCTTCCCTTCCAGATGATGAACCTCTTGCTCAAAGTGGCATGCTTACAAATAAAGTTACATGAGTACAAAAACAAGTTGAATGACATAATTTTGATGCTAGAAAACATGTACTTGAATATGATGATGTTATAAATCAACATAGAACTATTATTTATAATAAAAGAAATAAGATACTTGATGCTGAGAATATTGATGACGATATTCAAGATATGGTAACTAATCAAATCAAAAAAATTGTTTTAGCTGAAATAGGTAAAGTAAAAGAAGATGAAAAAATCAATAAAAAAGAAATAATAAAAAAAGTTAATGAATTTTTATGAGTATTAGCAATTGATGACGCAATTGAAATAGATGATATTTTATGAATGAAAGACCCTAAAACTATAGCTGAATATATCGCTAATATTTGAGTTGATGAATTAAATAAACTTAAAGAAAAAGTTAAAGATATAGATGCTTATTATGATTTAGAAAGAAGAATAGTACTTCAATCAATAGATAATTTATGGATGAGACATATTGATGCTATGAGTAGACTTAGAGAAGAAGTAGCATTTGAATGATATGCACAAAGACAACCTCTTGTTGTATATAAAGAAAAAGCTTATGAAAAGTTTATTACTTTAATGGATGAATTAGAATACAAAACTGTAAAATCTATGTTTTCTATAAATCAAGTTGAAGAAGTAAAACAAGTTGAAATAAATACTAAAGATATGGATTTCAATAATGTATCATTACAAGATTCAACTAAGATTAAAAAAGAAAATTCCAAAGTAAAAAATAATTCAAATCCACTTTTTACAAATCCAAACCAATCTCCAAAATCTAGTTCTAAAAAAACTAAAATAAGAGTATAATAAAAAGCTTAGTCTAACTTAGACTAAGCTTTTTTTATTCGTCAATGTTAATTATTAGATATTTATTACTTTATATGTTAAAATAATATAAATAATTATTAACACATACTAATCATGTTTGATCCATCAAAATTAGACCTAGATTTAGACAATACTGAAGAAAATAACTCTAAAAAAGAAATAGAGAAAAAAACTGTAGAAAAATCTGAAAATGAAAATAATGCCAAAACTACCGAAGTTTCTGGTAATTTAAATGATTCTATAGAAAAAACTTTAGAAAATGATTCTGTATTAGAAGATTTTGAAAATCCAATATTAGAAGATAGTGAATATAAAAAAGAACAATATGCATCTAAAGTAGAAAAAGTAATAAAATCAGAAAAAGAAATTTGAAGAACAGATTATGAACAATCAATTATAAAACAAAAAGAAATTGAAGAAAAAGAAAAACAAGATAAAGAAAAAGAAAACTGAGTAACAAATGAAAAAATAATATTTGATATAAATATAACATCAGTAGATATATTATTAGCAATATTAGTAGATAAGGATTATGACTTTGCTACTTTTGAACCTATGGACATAGATAGTGCCGTTAAAATCACATTTAGAAAAGATAAAATAATAAAAGAAGTAAGATATATTAAATATCCTATTTACTCTAATATTCTTATTTGAGCTAAAATATTAACTAAATTAACAGTTGAGGAAATAACAAATGAACAAGAATGATCTGGTGAAAAAATAATTAGAAACAAAAATCATAAAATATTAACTAAAGTTATTCCAGGTGATTTATGAGCAAAATTATTTATTAAAGCTACATATTTAGAAAAGAAAATACAAAAAAAAGAAGTTACAAAAACTTCTATGAGCCAAGTTTTAACATTTTTATGAATAATCCTATTTATCGCACTTATTATATGATGAGGTTTTATAGGTTTTATAGTTTTAAACGCTAAAACAATTGAAGATGTAAAATTCTTTTACTCTTTAGGTATAAACTTAAATGAAATAAACGCATTTTTATTAACATCAATATCTATTATATTTTCTATATTAATTTTTATAGAAACTATATTTCTTATAATGTATTTATTTAAATTTTCACTTACAAAGAAACAATTTAAACAAAAAAAGATTAGATATTGAATTATAGCTACAGTTATATTAATCTTAACTTTTTCAACATGATCTATATGGATGATAATAGATCAAAAAATAAGATCATTGCCAAATTGGCAAGAATTAGCATATTGAGATGTTGTATTACTTGATAATTCAAAATTATTAAGTGAATCTTTCGATTATAAATGAGCAATATTAGATGATACCTCAAATGTAATTTGACCAGTAGAAATTAAATTTGATCTTACTAATTATGCCTCTGATCAAAAACAAAAATGATTTAATATTCAAAAATATAATTGGAGTTTTTGAGATTGAGAAAAATCTGAAAGTCCAATTCCAACAGTTATTCATAATTTTGATCAAAAAGGTAACCATAAATTAGGCTTAACTTTAGAGTGAGTTGATATTCAATGAAAAGTTGTAATTAAAGAAATGGATAGTCTACCTAATGTAAATTTATCGTATATTGTAGATATAAATGAAAAAAAATTAAATAATTGATGAAAATTAGTTGATTTTAATGCATCTTCACTTAAAGAACTGGGTAAAATAGAATGATTTAAATAAACCTGTATGGACTTGAGATGTATTTAGAATATGAACACCAATTTTTGAAGAAAAATTAGTTTGAATGTATATTAAAAGAAATGATAAAAAATCTGATAAATTAGATAAATTATTCATTATAAAATGAGAAGAAAAGAATGAATTAATGTGAGAAATTAAATATACAAGATGATTAGTTAATGATTTAGCATTTGAATTAAAGTTAGTCGATCTTAAAAATGCATTCTGAAATTGATATATTGATGAATACAAATGGTCTATTTGAGATAAAGAGTTTACTAGAAAATGAGATGTAACTAATCCTGAGAAAGCTAGTATTATAAACTATACTTTTAAAGAATATTGAGATCATAAAGTTACAGTAATAATAAAAGATTCAGCTTGAGAGACAAAGAAAATTACTACGACAATTAAAGTTACTAAAGATTTAAAATTGTCTAGACCTCTAAGGATATATAATGATTGAGAATTATTAAAAAATGTAGATTATGATTGATGATTAAATGAATATTATATTAATGAAATAGGTACACCAACTATAATAAAATTAGATGCTAGATTTATTAAAGCAAATAATACACTTTATACACTTAAAAAAGTTGATTGGGATTATAATTCTGATTGAGATATTGATGAATCAACTAAGCAATGAACATATAATATAGCTGTTGAATGAAATCATACAATTACAGCATTATATCATTTTGCTCATAGAAAAATTGAATGAGATGAAATCACCTTAAAAGAACAAATTTTTATAGAGTGAATAAGAAAAGATGCAATTATTGATTTTAAAATAAATAAAACTAGTGATTATGTCCCTGTTATTGTATGATTTGATGCATCAACAAGTCAGGTTAAAAATGAAAATATAGAAAAATTTATATGGGATTATGATGATTGAATAGTTGAAGAAAGAGATTCAATTGTACAATGACATAGATATACTACCCCTGGGAATTATAAAGTAAAAGTAAAGGTAATAACTAGTAGCTGAAAAGAATATTTTGCTAGTAAAAATCTTATACTTAAACCTAAACCTCAAAGTGTAAAAATCAAAACTAGTATGAAATTAGCACCTAGTGGGCAATGAATTGATTTTTCTTCAGAAGATTCTGAATGACAAATAATATGATACTTTTGGGATTTTTGAGATTGAAATATATCTACAGATGCAAACCCTACTCATTCATATAAAAAAGAATGAAAATATGAAGTTTCTCTTAAACTAGACTATACTAATAAAAATATTTTAGAAGATATTATTCATATAGTAATTAAAAATGAAGAATAAAAAAAGAACTAATAATTAATTATTAGTTCTTTTTTTATTCAATTAAATCAACTTGCATCTAAATTAAAATTTAAAACTTTAGCTAAAGTTAATGATAATATTTTTTCATTCCTAATACAATCTCATAAAAATATTTTCACATCTTCATTATAATTAGATATATGTATTCAAGCTATTACCCCTCTATTAATTCATTTAAACATAGCTTTTACTTGTCATGACTCACGTATTGGTGGATTGAAAAATATTTTTTTTCTTTGAGCTTTATAATCAGATCACTTCCAAATAATATTTTCTATTTTTACTGAAACTGTAACTAATGGTATAGAAAAATCTGGATCAAAACAATTTATATCTTCTCTCATAAATCATAAAGAAGTATAATATTTTTCTAATATTTTTATTTCATCATTTAACGTTACTCAAACAATATGGATTTTTTTATTATTTTTTATAGCATCGTCAAATAATGTTTTAAAAATATCTAATTCATCTTCTGGAGAATAAATATTTGAGTACATTGCAGGTTTTTCATTTACTTTTTCAAGTATTTCTAAATTTTTTCTTCCCTCTAATAAATCAGATAAATGAATTATTTCTACTTCTGATTTATCATTATTAACTTCTAAATAATCAAATAAAAATTTATTATCAAATAAATCAGTATTTTCTATATTTAATATTTTATCTTTATATATTTTTTTCATTTTTTATATTATTTAACTTTATTAAACATAATATTAAAAATAATAAATAAATATTATATGAGCGGTAATAAATATCAATTTATAATCTAAATATTTGAACCGTTTTCATAGAATATTAATTTATTTAATTATTTTTTAATAAACTATTTATATTTCTCTGGATAAGTATCACTATATATACAACCACAATAATTTTGTCTATATATTTTATGTTTTTTTGTATATTCTACACTTCTTTCAAATCATTTATTTTTTCTGAAAGCAATTTTTAGAAATTCAAGTTTATGCTTTAGATCATATTTATCCCCTATTTTAAACATTTTTTCTAAATCTTTATGAGGAGAAATATTTAAAGTAGTTGTCCATTCTATTATTCATAATTCTTCAGCTAACTCAGCTGTTTTTTTCATTCTCATATCATAACAATTTGTACATTTATCTCATCTTTCAGGTGTATTTTCAAGTCATTTAATTTCCTTCATAAAATTATCAACATCGTATGGTCATTCTATGTATGGAACATCTTCTATTTCACAAACTTTTTTAAAATGTTTTAATCTTTTATTATATTCTATTTTTGGTTGAATATTTGGATCATACCAAAAGCAAGTAATATCATATTTTTCTTTTAAATCCATTATGGGCACCGTTGCATCTGGTCCACAACAAATATGTAATAAAAGTTTTGGTTTTGCATCTAATATTTTTTTAACTGGCTTATATGACAGTCTATGAATTCAAGTAATTTTATCTTTTCAAGTTAAATATTCTCTATGTTTTTTTGTACCATATCATTTGTGATTTTCAATTCATAATTCAGGATATAATTCCGAATAAGTATTCATTAACTTATCTCTAAATACTTTAGCAATAATTGAAGCAGCTCATATTTCAAGTACTTTTCAATCTCAACCAACTATAAAAAGTGGTTGTTTTTCTAATTCATCAAATTCATAATTATCATTTCAATCAATTACAACACTATTTATTTTATTATTATCTATTTTCCTTAAAAGCTCAACTAAAGCTCTTCTCATAGCTTCTCTATTTGCTTGTCTTATATTGATATCATCAATAATATAATTATCAACAACTCAAACTCCAAAAAATACTTTTGGATTATCTCACAAAGATAATTTTATTAATTCTTTATATAATTCATCTCTTTTTTTCTCACTCAATTTTTTAGAGTCATTTATTTTATTCAATAATTCCTTATTTGGTTTATTGTCAGGATCAAAACATAAAGCACATGCAACAACACTTCATAACCAAGGTCATCTTCACGCTTCATCTATTCAAATTTTTATTTTACTACTCATTTTGACTTTTAAAATTATTATTCCCGTATATAATAATAACAACTTAAAAATAAACAATAAAAAAGAAAAATGGAATATAAAATATTTGGTTGTAAAGTAAATAAATATTATACAGATAAATGGTTAAATTCAGATCAATTAGAATGAAAAAATGGTATTTTTATTGCAAGTTGCGTAGTAACAGATAATGCAAAAAGAAAATGGATTAAATTTGTTAAAGAAACAGCTAAAAATATAAAATGATGAGAAAAAATTTTTATAAGTTGATGCTGAGCATTTAAAGATGGTAAAGCACAATCAGATTTCTTTGATCTATATACTGATTTAGAATACTTAAAAAATATTATAGAAATTTTAGATGAAGATCCAGATTTAAATAAATCTAATAATAGAATAACTATATCAGATAAAATAAAAAAAATACCTCAATTATACACAAAAAAATTTGTACTAATACAATGATGATGTGATAGTTTTTGTACATTTTGTCTTACTGTAAAAAAAAGATGAAGACATTTTTCTAGAAGTAAAGAAGATATATTAGATGAAATATTAATATTTGAAAAAAATTGATGAAAAGAAGTGGTTTTAACTTGAATTAATTTATCAGCATGGTGACTAGATACAACTAATGATATTTGAAAATCAAGATTTGCTGAATTAATATCATACCTACTTGATAACACATCTATTCCTAGAATTAGAATAAGCTCAATGTGACCTGAATTTATAACTGATGATGTTTTAAAATTATTTGAAAACAAAAGAATCTATCCTCATTTTCATTATTCAGTTCAGTCTGGTTCAAGTGATGTATTAAAATCTATGTCTAGACATTATGATGGTAAATATATGAAAGATTTACTTTTAAAAACAAAAAAAATAAAAAGAGACGATAATGTAGCCATAAGTATTTGAGCAGATATTATAATTTGATTTCCAAATGAAACAGAACAAGATTTTAAAGACACAATGGATTTAGTAAAAGATTGTAATATAACAAAAGTTCATGCTTTTCCATTCTCGTGACATGAATTATGAGAAGATGTACCTGCCTGAAAATTTAAAGACCAAGTGCATTGAAAATTAAAAAAAGAAAGAATGTGGGAAATAATGAATTTATCTGATCAAATAAGAGATGATTTCATAGTTAAAAATATATGAGAAGAATTAGAAGTATTAATAGAAGTAGTTAAGAAAGATGATACAACCTGAGAGATTAAATGGAAATGATGGACTCAAAATTATATTGAAGCAGATAGTTCAAATTTTGAAATACTATCCGGTAAAATAGAAAGAAACGAAATAGTAATTTGAAAACTAATAAAATAAAAATGATTTTTTATACTACCCTATTTATAGGACTTGTTTTAGATATATTATCTAAAAATTTTGCATTCATATATTTACAAAATAAAATAAATATTTTTTGAGACTTAATATACCTTAAATATATATTAAATCCTTGAATAGCCTTTTGAATTAAAATATACCCTCTTTTATTAAAAGTAATAACTATCTCTTTGATTATTTTGATTTTTTCTTATTATAAGAAAGAAAGAAAAACTATAAAAAATATGAAAATATTAGACTTTAGTTTTTGATTAATATTAGCTTGAGCTATTTGAAACGCTATTGAAAGAATATTAAATTCAAATGTAATTGACTTTATATGAGTTAAATATTTTTCTATATTTAATTTAGCTGATAGTTTCATATTTATATGAGCAATAATATATATCTATATACTTTATAAAAATAACAAATAAATTATGAGTTTTTGACCATCAAAAATATCTTTTCAAGATATACTTATTAATTCACTATGAAGTTTAATTGCATGAATTATATGAGGTATTATAATACTTTTTATAACTTTTTTATTAGGTAACTCTGTTGATATACCTGGTACATTTGCAACTGCTCAAATATGATTGGAAACTAGTTCTATATTTCCACTTATACTTTCTATTATTACACTTATTTGAACTACTTTTACTATATTTTTAACAGCTAAGTTATTAAACATGACTTCAGCAGATAAATATAAAAAAAATGTAATAATATCATGACAATTAGCATTTTTTGCATTTGTTATGTATGTATTTATAACTCCTGTTTATATATATGCATGATTAATAGACTATGATTACATAATGTATGTCTTTCTAGTACACACTCTATTAGTAGTTTTTGGAACAAGTTTAATACTAGAGTTACTAAATAATTATAGACATATACTAATAGGATTATATTGAAGTTTTATAGGTTTATTTGTAAGTTTAACTATTACAGTAGGAATATTTACATCTCTAGAAACATGAACGGCTAGATTAATATCACTAGTATTATTATTAGCAATAATTAATTTTACAGTAACTTTCTTTAAACAATTATTTGAATTAGCATATTTCAACTATTATAAATATACAAACCTAGATCAATTAGGTGATATATTTTATCAAATAGAAATGGAAGAAAAAGAAAAACTAAGAGATGAAGAAGATAAAAACACTCTTTAATAAATAACTTATAAATACATGTTAAAAATAGCTCAACAAACTATAAATTTTTACTTAAAAAAATTCAAAACACCTACAATTGAAGATTTACAAATAGAAGATACTAGTCTTTTAGAAAAAAAATGATCAGTTTTTGTAACTTTATATAAAAAGGGAGAAATAAGATGAGCGTCTTGAAATATAAAAGAGATTAAAGCAAATTTAATAGAAGAAATAATAGAAAATACAATTGTTGCCCTATCTAAAGATTCTAGATTTGAAAAAGTGAAATTAAATGAATCATCTGATTTAAAAATTAGAATAGATTTAATAACAAGTAGAAAAATACTTCAAGAAAAAGAAATATTTCAAATAGATCCTGTTAAGAATGGTGTTTTATTACTAAAAAAAGACTATAGCCAAATGGCTACAATCCTTCCAAACATAAATCCATCTCTGCTTACATGAGAAGATTTACTTCCAATATTAGAAATGAAATTTAAGACTAAGTGATTCAAAGAAGAAGATTATATAATCTACAAAATAGAAACAAACTCTATTAATAATTTTGAAATAAAATAAAAAGACCTATTAAGAGGTCTTTTTATTTTATTGTTTTCTAATAAGCATTATTTCACCAGCAGTTCCATCACAATCAGCAGCTGATACTGAATCCTTCGCTACACATTGATATAAACTTCAAGTAGTTATTCATTTAGTCATAGTAGTAGTATTTCAACTTCAAGTAGTTCATCAAAGAAGATCAATTCAAATTTCTAATCTTAAATTATCTTCTCATCCATCTCATACTGCTTTACTATCTATATTTCATTGATTTTCAAATGTAGTTGAAATTTCAAAATCTTGATTTGTTATTGAATTTGTATCATCTCAAACTGTATACGAATAATCAAAAGCTGAACCAGCTCTAGCTTGTCATTTTTTAGGATCTTGCGGTAATTTTGGTGTAAAAATCAATATATTTTTAAAATTAATTGTATCACTTAATAGAGTAGATGGATATTCTGAATAATCTTGATAAACTTGTTCAATTCATGCTTTTACAGCTGTTACATCTGTAAGTCTAGTACTATCCCTTGCTTTTTGTATTTGAGAAGTATAAACTGAAACTGCCCCTGTTGCAAGTATACCTATAATAGTAATTACTACTAGTAATTCTATTAATGTAAAACCTAATTTTGTTTTTTGTAATTTCATAAAGTGAAAATATTAAATTGTAATGTTATAAAACAAGTTAATTATAATTTACTTATGTAGTATTGTCAAAAATATTTAAAATTTAGACTTTTAAATAAATATTAATTATTGTATAATTAACCTTTATAATGTATTGAATTAACTGGACATGCTCAAATAGCATCATCTATCCCTTCAGAAGTGCAACTATTCATTCATTCTTTTGCAAATGCTTTTCATTCATCATCTAAATCAAATACATCTCCACAAATAGCTACACATGCTCCACAACCTATACAGTTTTCATCTACATAAGGAGTTTTTACATCTTTATTTCATTCACAACTCATAATTTTAAATTTAAATATTATAATTATTACTAATATTTTAATATAATATAAAAAAAATTCAAATTTAAATATACAATAAATTATATACTTAAGTTTGAATTTTAAATAGTCCACTTTAAGGTCAGTCAATGTTTTTGTATTCCTTAATAAAAGAATATTTGTAAGCAGCCTGTTAATCATCAGAAAGAATTAACCCTCATCAAAGAAACTACCTAGAACCACTTACCGCTAATACGAGTGTAAGGAAAATGAGATTGACCTGCCACCTGTAAAACAGACATAAACATTATAATAATATTGATTTTTTTGTAAAATAAATTAAGCTATAAATATATAAAATATTTATAAAAAAATCAATATATGTTTAGTTATAATGTGATACAAACGCCATCTTTCAAGTATAATACAAAATCTATTGACAATATATTTAAAAATATATCTAAAATAGTTTCAAAAGATCAAAAATGAATACTAAATATAGTGTTTTTAGACAGTTGTAGTATACAAAAATTGAACAATGATTATAGATGAATTAATAAAACAACTGATGTTTTAAGTTTTCACTATTTTGAAGACTTCTCTTTATTAAATAATGATGATTTAGCTTGAGAGATTATATTATCTGAAGAAAAAATAATTTCTGGTTGAATAGAATATAAACTATGAACTGAAAAGGAATTTTACAAATTAATAATTCATTCAGTTTTACATATATTATGATATGATCATGAATTAGACAATGATTATAAAACAATGCAAGAGTTAGAGGATAAAATATGGAAAGAAGTATTTGAAAAATAAGCTAAAAACAATATAATAATGACTAATATATTTTAATGTACTATATTTAAAATATTTATATATTATTTTTTCTTTTATATTAATATATGCAATATAAAATCCCCGTACAGATAGAAAATGAAGATCCTATTGTTTTAGGGTTAAGTTTAAGACAATTAGCAATAATAATGATATGATGGTCAATTGCGTACAGTATATTTACATCACTTGCACCAAGTGCATGAGCAGAAATAGCATTGATACCAACAATTATAATTGCATGACTTAGTTTATTAATTGCTTTATTTAAATTCTCTGAAATGACATTTATTCCCTATATTTTATCTTTTATAAGATATAAAAGTAATATAGAAGAAAGAAAATGGATTAAATGAGTTGATTCATTTCAACCGATTGATATATGATTCTTAGCAAATAATGAGTCTAAAAAAGAAAAAAGTATAGATTTTTCAAGTAAAATAGATAAAATAAATGATCTTGAAAATAAATTAAATAAAATTTAAAAAAATAAAATGGCAGTTAAAAATACTAAAAAAGATCATCCAGATAGCTCAACTCAAAGATATTTACCTTTCTCACAAATAAGAGAAAATATAATAATAATGAAAGATGATAGCGCTAGACTTGTTATGAAATGTACAACTGTAAATTTTTTACTTAAAAATACAGATGAACAAGATTCTATTATTATAAGTTTTCAAAGATTTTTAAATTCACTTAACTTTCCTATTCAAATATTAGTTCGTTCTAAAAAACTAGATATAGATTGATATTTAAATAATCTAAATGATAAAGCATTAAAACAAAAAAATCCACTTTTACAAAATCAAACATATGAATATATTGAATATTTACGCAAGTTGATTGAAGTAGCACAAATAATGAAAAAAGAGTTTTATATAATTATTCCATTTGACGAGAATGAAAATAAAAGTGTAAAGGATGATGGTATAATGTGAGTTTTTAATGCTTTTTGGCAATCAATTAATTGATGAGCTGATTTATTAAAGATAAAAGCTCAAATTAAAAATTTTTCAAAATTAAAAAAATGATTAATAGCTAGATCTCATACTATAAAAACTTGATTAGAAAATGTTTGATTAAGAGCTGATATATTAGAGAAACAAGAGTTAGTAAGTTTTTTAACTGATTACTATAACCCTAGTTTAGACAGTTTGGTTAAAATGAATAATGAATCTAGTGATTATAATTTAATAAACAATTAAAAATGAAAAAATTATTATATACCCTTATTTCATATATCGCAGTGATTCAATATACCTTTGCTGCATGAGGAATATTATGAGACTTTAAAGAATGAAATAAGGAAAAAACTGAAGAAGCATTAAGAACTTGAAATGTACATTTAGAAGATATCCCTGTTATGATAAGAAATGCTATTGATTTTTTTATAACTATAGCATGAACGGTAGCTATTATTTTTATAATAGTATGAGCATACAAAATATTATTTTGATCACTTGAACAAGATAAAACAAAATGAAAAGATACTATTATTATGGCTATTTGATGATTTGCTATTGCTTCATTAGCATGGTTTATTATTGATAATTTATCTTAATACTAATTAATAAATTAAATATATGTCAAATTTACAATATTCTTGGGAATTTAATGATAAAAAAAATAGATGACAATTATGGTATATAATTGCTATTTCAGTAGTGATTTGATCAACTATATGGTGATTTTTTACAAAACAATATTGATTTAGTTTTATTATTTTATTAATATGATGATTATATTATTTTAATGAAAATAATTCTCAAGATATTGTAAAAGTTGAACTTTCAGATATTTGAATGAAAATTAATTGAGTTTTTTATGATTACTCGTCTATTGACTCATATTCAATAGTTTTTAAATGAGAAACTCCTCTTTTACTTAGAGTTAATTTAAATAAAAAATGATTGAGATTTATAGATGTTAAAATAAATAGATGAAATATATCTGATATAAAAAATGTTTTATCTAATTTTATAGAAGAAACTGAAAAAAGTGAACTAAGCTTTAGTGAAAAATTAATTAATTTACTTAAATTATAAATTAAATATGAAAATATTATTTTCAATAATAATAAATGCTTTAATATTATGGTTAATGACCTATTTACTTGGGGCAAATCCTGAAAAATGATTAGAGGCTGGTATTGCAGTAGCATGATGAATTAAAACGTATTTATTATGATGAGTTATTTTAGGGTTAATTAATGTAACTATTAAGCCTATACTTAAAATATTATCTATTCCTCTTTTCTTTGTTTTTCTATGATTAGTTGCTTTTATTATCAATTGAGTAATTTTATGGTTATTTGATTATATAGTAAACGATTTATTAATTATACCTTGAATATCATATACAATCAACTGATGGATTAATTTTATAATTGCAGTTGCAATTTTCACAATTTTGAATATGTTTTATTCACTATTATTTACTAAAAAGTAAAAACATGGAAGATATGTTAAAATTCGCAGAAATCACTATAGCTGTTTTATTAATATTTTTTATTTTAATTCAAAATAAAAATGTTAGTTTAAATTTAGCAAGTATGAGTGGTTGAATGGGAGAAAATACTAAAAGATGACCAGAAAAAGTACTACATAATACAACTATTGTATTATGAACTTTATTCATTTTAAATTCAATCGCATTATACCTTTTACCAGTAGCATAATTATAAAATCTATATGATCTATAATAAAATATTGAAACTTAAAAAATACTTATTTTTAATAAGTATTCTATTTTTGGTGCTTTCTTTAACACATTTAATCTATTCATTTTTGTATAATGACTCAAAATTAGTTCCTATTAAATGAGGAACTGTTTCTGAGTGATTAATTTGAAGTTTTCCAAGCTTAAATCCATTAAAGCCATTAAATTGAAATAATAAATATATAGTAAATTTACTATATAGGTCTTTACTGACTTTTGACTCTAAAGAAAATAAAATTATTTCAGATCTAGCAAGTTGTGATATAGATAATTTAAAGAAAATTGAATGTTATTTAAAAGATAATATTTTATGGTCAAATTGAGAGCCCATAACAGCTGATGATGTAGTTTCAACTTATACTCTAATTAAAAATTCATGAGTAAACAAAATACTATCATCTTTATTAGAAGACACAACTATAGAAAAAAATAATAATACAATAATATTTAAAAATAATAAAAGTGATGTTAATTTTTTAAATATCTTTTTCCAACCTATTTTATCAAAAAATACTATTGATAATTTATGAAATGATACTATTTTTTGAGACTTCTCTACACATTGAGAAATATACTCATGAAACTTTGTAATATCTAATATTTCTTCTGATTCTACCTTATGAATAACTAAAATATTTTTAAATAGAAATGAGTACAATAATATTTGAAATATAGAAAAATTAATTATCAAATTATTTCCAAATACTAATAGCTTATTACAAAATAAAGAAGTTGTTAATATATTTAATGATACTGATAATATTATTTGAAATAGTATACCAAGGTTAAAATCTCATCAATATACATTACCTCAATATGTTTCACTATTTATTAATATAAATAATATTTCTAATATTAATATTAGAAATCATATATTAAATAAAATTAATAGATCTAATCTTATTCAATTAATCTGAGAAAGT
>Ga0256838_1000628_pt1 | contig 20220 bp, 20 predicted proteins | sample 4571419metaG_FD_185978 | JGI IMG/M metagenome (GOLD analysis project Ga0256838, IMG submission 185978) | Hydrothermal vent microbial communities from Guaymas Basin, Mexico - 4571-419 | ecosystem: Environmental > Aquatic > Marine > Hydrothermal vents | place: Mexico: Guaymas Basin | collected...
TCAAAAGATAAGGGTGCAAGGAGTCACTCGCCAAAGATGCTAAATAGAGTCCAGTTTTAAGCTCACCTGTAAGTTTCCCTATAGCAAATGCCAAGAGTAAAATTAGAGCAATAGGTAAAAGATTTTTAGCACCTTTAAAAGCTGTAAAAAAATAAATTTTTGCACTCATATTTTTACTACCCACATAATAGATAAAAATAAAAAGGAGTGTTGTAAGCATTGTGTAAAATATAGAGCTAGAACCACTCCCATGTAAAATATCTCCATTCCCAGTAAGATATAAAAAAAAGAAAACAGAAGCTATCATCAGAAGAATTGGTAAAACCATATAGTACATACTTACATGATTACTCTTATCGACAGAACTTTTTACACTCTCCAGTGTGGCATACTTCATAGCTCCTAAATCTACCTTAAACCAAATAGCTAAAAAGGTAACCATTAGTGCACTCATAGCATAGAAGTTATACAGAACTGACTCCATCAAAATACTTACACTATCTCCCTCTATCATCCCACTCTCAACCTGTGTAGTAATAAGACCTAAAAGTAATGCACCCCAACCATTGAGCACTATAAGTGAGCTTATTGGTGCTGCTGTAGAGTCACATACAAACGCAAGTTTTGCATGAGGGATTTTGTAACTATCGCAGAGCGGTTTCCCCACTGCACCAGCTATTAAAGAGGTAATAGTAGACTCTATAAATATAAAAATACCTATAAAATAAGGGACTAAAAGAGCACTTCTTTGTGAGGAAACTATAGTATGTTTCTCCTGCATAAAAGAGACAAATCCCTCTATCCCTCCACTCTTTTCTATAAGAGCCATAACACTCCCAACTAAAATTGCAAAGGCTAAAGTTTTAAGAATCCATATCTCTTGAAGTAAAGAGGAAAAAAGAGTATACACTCCACTAAAACTCTCTAAAAAAAGGAAGTTATTAAGTATAAAAAGAGCTAAAAGTATGCCACCAAGAAGAGAAAGTAGAACATTTTTTGAGTAAAGTGCTAGAAAAATCGCTAAAAGAGAGGGAAGAAGAGAGAGCGAGGAGAGTTCTATATGAAACTCCCTAAAACTCTGTTGCAAGTAGCATAAGCCCTACTCGACCAAATCTCTCTTTATAGAGTTCACACTCTTTTTGTGCAACAACTTTAAATCCTAACTTTTTATAAAAGAGTTCATTCTCTAAAGAGCCTATCTCTATCATAGTTTGTGCAATAGTATACCCTTTGAGTCGTGCTGCTAAAAGTGACTTCTGCATAAGTGCTTTTAAAACACCCACATCTATAAAACCAGCAAGCTCCTCCATAAAGTCAAACATAAGAGTACGTTTATTTAAATCAAAATCACAGCTATACATCACTTCTAAAGCTCCATTTGTATCTTTATGGTCTATCTCTTCAAGTGCTTTTATAAATGCTTCCTGAGTGGCAATACGCGGCTCATAACTACAGAGGGTACCAACACTTTTCCCATCCATTTCAGCAATAAGAAAATTACTAAAGTGACAATGACTCTTAGAGTTAGTCTGTGTTAACTTTGCAAGACCCTCTAAAATAATCTCATTATCATTTGTATCAAAGAGGAGATCAAAAAAACCATCTTTCTTCCCAGCTCTTGAACTCTGTAAAATCATCTCTGCTAAAAAAGAGCTATCTTCTGCTTTTGCTTGTTTTATTGTAATGTTCATAATATTTTTTCCAAAAATTAATTTAAATCATATAAGAGTAATAGTACCATACTTTATGATAAAAACTTTCTTAATTCTACTAATCTTTCCAATTTTTCTACTCTCTTCGCAACAGATACTTTTAGTAGTTGCAGAAGATTTCAATACATCTAAAGCAAACTTAAGTTTTTTTGAAGATGGTAAGCTCCTCTATCATGCAGATGTAAACATAGGTAAAAATGGCTTAGGTTGGGGATTAGGTATCAAAAAACTTACTCAAAACATAAATGAACCTCTCAAATATGAGGGAGATAACAAGGCTCCAGCTGGAATATTTCAACTATCAAACATATTTGGCTACGGTTACTCCAAAAAGTATAAACTTCCCTTTTTACACACATCAAAGAAGCTAATATGTGTAGATGATGCAGACTCTAGCTTTTATAATCAAGTTATAGAGAAAGAGAGTGATCTCAAAAGTTTTGAATACATGCAACGAAAAGATCATCAATACAAATATGGGGTTATAGTTGAACATAACAAAATGGCTATCAAGAAGAGAGGTTCTTGTATATTTTTACATATTCAAAAAAAGCAAGGAGCAGGAACAGCTGGATGCACTTCTATGAGAGAAGAGGATTTACTAAAAATCATAAATCTACTCGATAAGAAAAAAAACCCTCTTCTTATTCAGATACCAAAGCATTCACTTTTAGAGATAAAAAAATTATATCCAGAACTTTTTTAAACATGTATTATATCGTTTGATAGTTTTTAATATAAAATTGTATAATAATTAATATTATTATATCTTAATTTTAAGTTTGTATTAATTGGGAAAAGATAAAATACATCTCTCAAAATAGAAGGATTTTATATGAAGACTGCTCTGTACTTGTATAAAGAAAAAATATGGAATAATAAATTTGACACGACAATGGATTCCAAAAATACTCTTATTCTTATTTTTGCTTCATTAAATAAATCCAAGGTTCAAGCCGAAGTTTTAAATATTGCTACCATTTTTCCTACTTCTATTATTGTAGGTGCATCCACAAGTGGTGAAATTTTTGATGAAGAAGTTCTTGATGATACAATTGTAGTATCAGTGACAAAATTTAAATCTACCATCTTAGAATATCATGCCTGTAAGACTATAGGTAATGAGACTTCTTATAAAGATGGAGTTGAAATTGCAAAGGAACTCTATAATAATAATTTAAAAGGTATCTTTATTTTATCGGATGGACTGCAGACAAATGGTTCTAAACTTACAAATGGTATATCTTCGGTTGTTAAATCTTCTGTTGTTGTTAGTGGTGGTCTAGCTGGAGATAAAGATAAGTTTGAAAAAACATGGATAATTGAAAATGGTATATTAAAAGAGTCTGCAGTTTGTGCTGTTGGCTTTTATGGTGAAAACATCCATTTTGAAGCGGCTTCAAAAGGTGGTTGGGATAGTCTTGGTTTAAAGAGAACGGTTACTAAAAGTAAAGACAATATTTTATATGAACTTGATGGTAAGCCTGCACTTGAAATATATAAGCGATACTTAGGCGATAAAGCAAAAGAGTTACCTGCAAGTGGATTGTTATTTCCTTTAGAACTCAGAGAAGGTATCGATAACCAAGAGACTAAGGTAAGGACTGTTTTAGGGGTAGATGAGTTAAATCAGTCTATAACTTTTGCTGGAAATATTCCTCAAGATTCACAAGTGACCTTAATGAAAGCAAACTTCAACCGTTTAGTTGATGGTGCTGGAAAATCAGCTGAATCATTAAACTTTTCTAATTATAGAAATGAACCTCTTTTATGTATAGCCATAAGTTGTGTTGGTAGAAAATTACTTTTAAAAAGTAGAATTGATGAGGAAGTTGAGGCAGTTAAAGAGATTTTACCAAAAAATACAGATATTATTGGCTTCTATTCCTATGGTGAAATTTCGCCACTTGCATCAGGTAAATGTGATTTACATAATCAAACAATGACTTTAACTGCGATTTGGGAAACTGATGCATAAACTTCTAGAAAAAAAACTAAAAAAACTGGCTTTTAAGGATGGACAATTTACAAAAGAGAATCTAGAAAAATTTATAGATTTTGTAAGTACATCCTATTATGAATGTGATGAAGAGAGAAATTTTTTAGAACATACTTTAGAAACATCGTCTCAAGAGATGAAAGAACTTTATGAAGAATTGAAACAGAAATCGCAAACAACATTAGCAAAAAGTGAACAACGATATAAAGAGTTAGCTACACGAGATTCACTTACTGGGATATTAAATAGATTTGCTTTTCAAAAAGAGCTTAAAAGAATTATTTCTAACTCAAAAAGAACAAATGTAAAATTTGCTTTATTATTTTTAGATTTAGACCATTTCAAAGAGGTAAATGATACTTATGGGCATGACATTGGAGATAAATTACTTCAAGAAGTTACAAATAGAGTGTTATCAAACATAAGAGTTGAAGATATTTTTGCTCGTGTTGGTGGTGATGAATTCGTTCTTATTTTGACAAATATTAAAATTAATACACTTGAAAAATTAATAGAAAAAGCCGTTATTCTTTTTAAGGAACCATGGATTATAGATAAGATCAAGTTACATATAACAACAAGTATTGGAGTTTCAATATTTCCCGACCATGCAAACAATGAGATAAACTTAATGAAAAAAGCTGATATCGCGATGTATAAATCTAAAAAACTAGGAAGAAATCAGATTATATATTTTGATAAAACTTTTTATTGACTACCTTAACAACCTCATTCGCTATTTCTAACTCTTCATCTGTCTCAATCACAAGAACTTTTAGAGAGTTAAAAAGTGATGATTCCATAACTTTCTCTCGTATAAACTGAGATTTTTCACCTATACCACCAGTAAAAACAACTCCATCCACTCGCCCTAAAAGTGCCATATATGCACCAATATACTTCTTTATCCGTCGCACCATCATCGCCACTGCTAATCTTGCAGGTTCATAGTCACGCTCTACAATACTACGAACATCATTCTCCCCACAAAGACCAAGAAGTCCAGACTCTTTATTTAAAAGTTTATCAACTTCATTGACATTCAGTCCTACCTCTCTTTGGAGATATAGGACAATAGCAGGATCTATATCACCACATCTACTTCCCATAATCAGCCCCTCAAGAGGAGTAAATCCCATAGAAGTATCTATACTTTTTCCCTTTTCAATGGCACAAGCACTTGCACCGTTTCCAAGATGTAGCGTAATCAGGTTTAACTCTTCTAACTCTCTACCAAGCAATGCAGCTGCCTTTTTTGCTACATAAGAGTGTGATGTTCCATGAAAACCATACCTTCTCACCTTATACTCATCATATATTTTATGTGGTAGGGCATAAAGGTAGGCTTCTTTTGGCATTGTACTATGAAAAGCTGTATCGAAAACTGCTACCTGTGGTATGTTAGGTGCAAAACTTTGTGCTACTTTTATCCCCTCTAAATTTGCAGGATTATGGAGTGGTGCTAGGGGAATTAACTTCTCTATCGCTTCGCTTACAACCTCATCTATAAGAACAGAACTTTTAAAATTTTCTCCACCATGCACAACTCGATGCCCAATAGCATCAAGAGTAGAAAAATCTATACCTAAACTCTCTAATGCCTCGTGATGATTTGAAATGCAAGAGTCACTCTCCCCTATATGCTCCACAATCTTTGACTCTAAAACCTCAGCACTTGGCATCAAAAAAAGTTTATACTTTAAAGAAGAGCTCCCTGCATTTAAAATGGCTACTCTCATCTTTTTTGCCCTGCTTGAATAGCAGTAATGGCTACTGTATTTACTATGTCTGCTACTAAACAGCCTCTACTTAAATCATTTACAGGCTTATTTAACCCTTGGAGTATCGGTCCTATCGCTACTGCACCACTTGAACGTTGCACAGCTTTATAGGTATTGTTTCCAGTGTTTAAATCAGGAAATATAAATACCGTAGCTTTCCCGGCAACTTTAGAATTTGGAAGTTTTTTCTTCGCAACTGCCATATTTACCGCTGCATCATACTGTATGGGACCCTCAACTAAAAGTTCTTTGGCCTTACTTTTTACTATATTTGTTGCTTCTCGAACTTTCTCTACATCTGCACCCGTTCCACTATCACCTGTTGAGTAAGAGAGCATAGCAACCTTTGGCTCTATTCCAAAAGCATAAGCTGTTCTTGCCGATGCTAAAGCTATATCTGCCAAAGTTGTAGCATCTGGATCTTGATTCACTGCACAATCACCATAAACTAAAACTTTTGTCTCTAAACACATAAAAAAGACACTTGACACTACAGAAACATCTTTTGTAGTCTTTATGATTTGAAGTGCTGGTCTTATTGTATCTCCTGTTGAATGAATTGCCCCACTTACCATACCATCTGCATAGCCTAACTCTACCATCATCGTTGCAAAATAGTTTACATGTAACATAGCATCTTGGGCTACTTCTCGCATTAAGCCTTTATGTTTACGCATCTCATAAAAAGTATCTACAAACTCATGCATAAGTGGCGAGGTACAAGGGTTTATAATAGTTGCTCCTGAGAGATCAAGCCCTAAACGCAAATAGTTTTCTCTTAGCTCCTCTTCCTTTCCAAGTAAAATAATATCTGCAACACCACGATGAAGTATAATCTCAGCAGCTCTTAAAATCCGCTCATCTTCACTCTCAGGGAGTACAATCCTTTTTCTGTTAGAACATGCAATATCAAAGAGTTTGTACTCAAACATTATGGGTGTCATCACCTCACTATGTGCTGTTTTTATTTTTGCTTCTATATAGGGTATATCTACATTTGCATTAAAGAGTCCCAAAGCCAAAGCAATCTTTCTACTTGAATTTACTCGTATTCTAGAGTGTATCTTGGAGAGTGCTCTAGCTGTTTTATAGGTGTCAAAAGGGACACTTAAAATTGGAATATTAAAAGTATCAAGACCATCTATAAGTTTTTTTATATTTGGATGGGCTTTCATATTGAAAGGAAAAACTATACAAGAAATGCTTGGATAGTTAGAGGAGTACATTGCACCTAAAAGTCCAAGTATTATATCTGAACGATCAGCAGGAACGACAACTAAATCCCCCTCCTCTATATGATCTAAGAAGTTATCTAAAGTAAGTGCTGCAACTTTTACCCCTCGTATACTTCTTGTATGATCCTCCTCTTTTAAGAGTACAGGAGTTGCATCCAAAGACTCTATAACATCCTGAATACTTAAAAGACTCAACTCCTCAACCTCACTCAAAAGATATGTAGTAAATTCATAATCCTTTAGTTTTCTCTCAAGTACTACATATTTTTCATACTCAACTCTATTTACAAAAGTGGCAAAGTGAGTACATCCTTGTGTAGTCAGCGTCTCATTCTCTATCTTTATACTCTCAAAAATCTCTTTTGCAGAATCATTTTTTGCATTAATTATATTAATATAAGGCGAACCAAAATTTTGTGCTATTTTTACATTTAAATCAAAATTGATATTTGCATTTATAAAAGAGAGTCGTATCCCCTCACATAGCACAAAATCATACTCTTTTTCTAATTTTTTAAACTTACTCAAAAGTTGATTTATAAGTGTTTTTGTTTTGTTTGAAGCTATCATATCTTCCACATAATCAACATCAAAGCCAAAAGCATCCTCATATTTCATCCCAAGGTTATAGCGCTCTAGTATAAACTCTATATCTCCATCTCGCACATTTTTGTCAAATATAACTGGACGAAAGAATGCCACACGATGCAGGTTACGTTTAAGTACTTCCATCATTCCCATAGAGATAAAAAGCATCCCTGCATTTATCTCTTGTGCTGATATAAAAAGTGATTTTGTTTTCAAGTTTTGCAACCTTTTGCTTAATGTATTGCTATCCTAAAGTAAACTAGTCAATACTAGTAAGTCATAAAGGGGTGAGATGTGAAGTAGCTATTTCGTAGGCTCTACTAGTAGAGTCAAGGAATAGATGCTTTGCAGATTGCCCCTTTATGGCTTATCCAAAGGACGATAAGAAAAACATACACTTGACTTCGTTACAAACTCTTGAAGCTACTAGTAGCTCCTACGAATTTGTGCCTTGCAATTGCATATTTTTCTTATCGCTGGTATGCACTAGTTTACTTTAGGATAGCAATAGTATAATTTTAGCAAAAAAATGGATTACTATGTGTATATGTGGCAATGAAATCTCGTATAATATGTGCTGTGGGGCTATTATCTCTCATAAACGTGAAGCAAAAACAGCTGAAGAGCTTATGAGAAGTCGCTACTCTGCTTATGTGAATGCTAATGGTAAGTATTTGGTAGAGAGTGCTGTAGCACAAAATCAATATGTAGAAGATATAGAACTTATAGAGGACTTCTCCTCTGGAGTTGATTGGATAAAGCTCGATGTTTTGTATGTGGGCGAAGACAAAGTAGAGTTTAAAGCTTATTATAGAGACAAGGATAAGATGCAACTACTGCATGAGAAAAGTAATTTTGTTCTCGTTGATGGTGTTTGGAAGTACAAAGATGGTATCCTCTATAATTCTAAAATAGAGAGAAATGAAATATGTCCATGTGGCAGTGGAAAAAAATATAAGAAGTGTTGCGGGAAAAACTAGACTTTTTACATAAGCTAGTAAATAACTTTCACACAGTTGTAAAAAAATGTTATAATCCTACAAATAAAATTTAGGAATTAAAATGAAATTTGTATCTATTGTAATGGGATCAAAAAGTGACTATGATGTAATGAAATCATGTTCAGACACATTTGAAGCTTTTGGTGTGAACTATGAACTCATTATCTCTTCAGCACATCGCTCTCCAGAGAGAACTACACAGTATATTCTCGAAGCTGAAAAAAAAGGTGCTCAGGTGTTTATAGCAGCAGCTGGAATGGCAGCACACTTAGCAGGTGTACTCTCTTCAAAAACAGTAAAACCTATCATTGGTGTTCCTATGTCAGCATCTGCTTTAAGCGGAATAGATGCACTTCTTTCAACAGTACAGATGCCAGCTGGAATGCCAGTTGCTACAGTAGCCATAGGTAAGGCTGGAGCTATTAACTCAGCCTACTTAGCGATGCAGATGTTAGCACTCGATGATTCAGAGTTAACAATAAAACTTAAAGAAGATAGAATTGCAAAAGCAAAAAAAGTTGAAATGGACTCTTTAGAGATAGAGACTATCATAGCGTAACTACAAAAAGAGAGGCAAAAATATGCAGTGGATGAGTGATGATGAGTATGTAACACTAACAGGTTTAACTATGGAATCTATTGAAGAGTTAATAGACCATGGGAAACTAACAGTTAAAGTTGAAAATGGAATTCGATACATCGACCCATCAAAAGGCACTACAGAGTCAGTAGTCCCTGTCAAACTTCAAGAACTTGCAAAACGAAACACACATGAAATGATGGTGCAGCCTGAATTTGTAGAAAAAACAATAGGAACCATCATCAACCTTCACGAAAAAGTACTTGATGCTAAAGATGAAACCATAGAAGCTGTAAAGGTTGAAAATGAGTTTCTTCGTGAGGCATTGAAATCTCTTCAAGAACTCTATGATGAAGATAGAAAAACGATTCATACCCTTCAAGAACAACTTAAACTCTCCCAACAAGAGGTAGAATTTATGCGCCGTAAATATAAACTTATGTGGAACAAAGCTATAGCAGAGCATACATAAAAAATAGACTTCTCGTTGGTAATTGCATCAAGTTTTAGCTATAATTTCGCTAATTAAAAAGATGAAGGCTTTTACTTATGATAACTTTTAGCGCTATGTTACTAAAACTACAAGAATTTTGGATGAATGAGGGGTGTAATATTGTACAGCCCTATGATATTCCAGCAGGAGCGGGAACGTTCCACCCTGCTACATTTCTTCGCTCACTAGACTCTACTCCTTGGGCAACTGCTTATGTTGCACCCTCAAGAAGACCAACCGATGGCCGATATGGAGAAAATCCTAATAGACTTGGCTCTTACTACCAGTTTCAAGCTCTTATAAAACCATCCCCTGACAATATTCAAGAGTTGTATCTTAAATCTTTAGAGTTTTTAGGACTCGATGTATCTAAACATGATATCCGTTTCATAGAAGACAACTGGGAATCTCCAACACTTGGTGCATGGGGACTAGGATGGGAAGTGTGGTTAAATGGTATGGAAGTAACTCAGTTTACTTACTTTCAACAAGTTGGAGGAATTGAGTGTAATCCTGTCGCTGTTGAGATCACTTATGGAACAGAACGACTAGCTATGTACCTTCAAGGTGTAGATACTATTTTTGATATCGTATGGAATGAAGATAAAAATGGAAATAAAACATACTATAAAGATATTCATAAAGAGAGTGAAATAGAGTTCTCTAAGTACAACTTTGAAGTAGCCAATACAACTATGCTGTTTGCAGAGTTTGAAGCAAAAAGTGAAGAGTGTCTTAAAACTTTAGAAGCAGGACTTCCTTTACCAGCTTATGACTTATGTATGATGGTATCGAATGTATTTAATGTACTTGATGCAAGAAAAGCAATTAGTCAAACAGAACGTCAAAACTATATGTTAAAAATTCGTGAGTTATCAAAAGGGTGTGCAGAACTCTATAAGGCTCAAGAAGAAGAGAGAGTTAAGCGAGTAAATGCTTAACTCTTAAAGATTTGGACTTTTTAATAAAGTCCAAATTTACTATCGTTTCTTTTGTAAAGAACACGTGTTTTACCATCATGGTCTATAAAAATTTCAAACATTTTATCACTCTCTTTAAGATCATTTAAAACATCTTCAACTTCTCTTGGTTTGTAAAGATCAAGCTCTACAGGAACTATCTCATCCTCTTGGTTTTCTACTACCTCTTTTACACTTACATCTTCCGCTTTTGCTGCATTTAAACCAACTTTATGGTGTCCTACCTCTTTATCATGCATACGACGCATCGCTTTTTGAGCACGTGAAATTGCTAGATCTATAGCAGCATAAAGATCACCATCATTCTGTTTAATAATTATTGAATTTTTATGAGCAAGATTAATAACAAACTCCACTACAGAGTGCTCTTTGCCTTTTTTTGTTTGTGTTGAAGCCACCACATTGACAGAAATAATTTCTAAGTTAAATTTGCTTAAAGTTTCAATAGATGTTGTCATATGTGCTTTAATAGCATCTGTGAGTTCTAGTTGTCTTCCAGTTAATGAAATATTCATAATATATCCTTTTTTTTAAATCAGATAAATTATAGCATTAAATCGTTTACAAAAATAATAAAGTTACAGTTTTTGCAATGTTCTTCTAAAGTAACGAATAGGTTCCCCTACAACATTACCATCATTCACACTTACTGAGACATCAATGAGTACTGAACCATTCTGTTCTGGTGTTGATACAGTGGCATACTGCGAACTACAAACGCCTACTGTATATATATACTTTACTGAAATATTGATGTCATAAATAACATCATACTTAAAGTTACTGCCTGTGTAGCTACAAGGAGCGGAACTGTTGTTCTCTTTTGCAATTTTTAAAAGAGCATACTCAGTCGCACTTTTAGAGAGGAGTATGGTCTGTTCATAAAGATACAGGTCATTTGTACTTTTGGTAGTGACGGCAGTCATTGAAACAGAAAGAGCCATAATTGTCCCAAGAATGACAATAACCATTATTGCCATAATCATAGCTATACCATTTTTAGATGATTTATGAGAATTTAAAATATTGTTTTTTCTTTGCATAAAGAGTAACCTTTCTCATTATTAATTTCTTTAATTAAAGTACTTTTAGTACAAATTTGTATCTTTAAAATGGAACCTACAGCTAAAAATTTAAAAGTACTTACATTTTTCATAAGTAAGACTTTTTGAATATCATTATCCATTGTGTAGTTAACAATATTTATATTATCCCATGGTTGATAATTATAGTAGAAGTAGAGATCTCCCATTTTAGTATCATCACTAAAGTTTTCAAGTACTACTGCATTCGCTGTCCATGAAAGTTTATAATACTCATAAATATTTACTGTACTTGGAAAATTTACAGTATCTTGAGAACCATTGCCTTTTCTAGGTATAAAAGCATCAGCAGATGTAGTATCTCTTTTAATAGGGTGCATCACTCCTGTTTGATCTGTATGTGTAGTATTGCTCTCCCAACCATAAGCATCTATATCATTGCTTGAACCGATAAAATAAAGTGCCGCACTATTTACACTAGATTTAAAGTATGAAAGTGTATCTATTTGAGTCTCAAGTGCAGCAGTATCGCTTGCTGGTGAAACAACTTTAGAAGCACTTCCAGCATCTAAATCTGCTATACCGCTCCAGTACGGTTTTGTATCTCCTCGAAAGCCTTCACTATTGCTCTGTATCCACTCTAATACATAATATTTTTTACTTGTATTTACATCTCCAATGGCATCATAGGAACCACCAATACTCTCTCTAGCTATCACAGAATCTTTTATTCTGTACTGTAAACGCGAAGATAAAAACTCCACACTAAATGCACTCTCTTCTTGAAGATGGTTATTGACATTTGAGAAAATAAAACTCCTATATGCTTGTATTAAAAACTCGACACCAAATTTTCCTATAATTCCCATAACAACAATAACAAAAACAAGTTCTATCATAGTAAAAGCTGAATGTTTTTTCATTAGTAACTTCTACTATAGTAATCAACTTCACCAATATTACAACTATATGTTTTGAGTTTTACAATCGTGTTAGGTACAGAATCTTTTATACTTATGGTAATTTCTTTAATATCTGGACCAGATATAGTACCAAATGTAGCAGAGGGTGAAACGCTAAGAGAGTAAGTATAAACATCTTTATATCCTGATGCTGTTCCCGTTGGAGCATTAATGAAGATTTTTTCATCCGTTCTAACCATATCTTCAAGTGCATCTATAGCATCATTAGAATTACTACTAGATACACCTGTCATAGCACTATCTAAACATCGTCTGTGTAGGGGTTGGTTTATATGCCCTCCCCTTTGTCTATTTGTGTCACATGTGCCATCAGTGTCTATGACTCTTGCATAGCTATTTGTCATCAACGGTTCACTAGAGCTTTCATCCCAACTTGATGCAAGTGCTTCATTTAGTTTTGTGCTAGCCGCAAAAATAACTTCCTGAACAAGATTTCCATCTATACCCTTTGAAACTGCTTGATTCATCATAGGTAGAGAGATAACTGTTATTGCAATAATAACAATAGCAAAAATTAGCTCAATAAGTGTAAATGCAACTCTTCTTACCACATAGTTCTCCTATTTGTCCTATTCGTTGCATTTGTCTCTGTTGTAGCATTTGTCTCATGTACACCTGCCCAATTTGAGTTTGGGCTAATAAACTCAACATTAAATTCATTAACACTTGCACTATTATCATATCTATTATAAAGAAGCCATTTATCTGCTTTATTACTCATAGTTGTTTTATAAGGATACGATGTACCATTATAATTAAGTGTTACCTTTTCCGGATTTCCTGAAGATAAATTTGTAGCAGTAACCTTAGATAAAGAGTTTTTTTGTTTAATATTTGCAAGTGTACCTACTGTTCCATCTGTAGCTGATGTATGAAAAGTATTTTTAAACCATCTTGGATCATCAGTCGTGTTTGAATCTGTACTGTTAGGGAGAAGAGTTTTATCGCAGCTATTGCCAGAACTGTCAGTATCGGAACAATATGCTTCATAATAAATTAATGTTTCACCTACATTTGTAGTAAATCTTTGTCTCGGTGCATTTGTACGTCCATAAATATAGTTATAAGATTTATTAAGTGTTGTCCCATTAAACGCAGCAGGTGAAGCACTACTTGCCCAGCTTAACCAAGTATTTGCATCTACAACTGTAATTTTTACAGGGTTCTGTGCAGTGGATGTGTTTCTATCCACATTAAAGTGGACATACGACTCTGCTGTACCATCCGTAAACTGTTTAGGGTACATCGTTGCTTTACGTACATTGTTATTACCTATTACTAAAGGGGCATCTTGATCAGATGGATCAATATATAAAGCATTTTCATTTACATCACCATTAAATATACTTAGATTAACAGAAGCTGTTGTATTAATAGTTGCTGCAAGTTTAAAGTCATATGTAGTATTAAGTTTTAAACCATTAACTCTTGGACAGTCTGTTGCTAACGGAGTAGGCCAACTTTCTGTTACATCTGGAAAACAAGTAGAAGTGAAGTTTTTTGTAATATTTCCATCTTTATTTCTAGCTGTAACTACATAATGAATATATGCTGACATATTTGGTTTAGTAAAACTAGTAGCTGCACTACTTATATCGTCCATATATAACCATGCTTTTGAAGTCGATGTATTATACTCAGCAATTGTATCTATACTATATGGATTAACAAGTAATAAACTTGTTTTTGAAATATCTGATTTAGAATTAATTGTTGTTGAACCTAAAATAAGCCTTTGTGATATAGATGTATCATCAGAATCTATTATAGCGAACTCCTGACCAAGTGTTTCATTTATATCTATTGTTAAAATTCCTGTTTCACTAAATTTTAAGTTTGCTGTTATATTACCATCTAAAAATGTATCTGCTGCATTTATTTTTGTAAATATTCCAGATGCTGAACATGTGGCAACTCTAGCCCTTTCTTCTGTAGGTGATGCTGTTGCAGTGCTATTTTCCATAACATTTTTATACATAATATCTAACTCACTATCTGTAGGGCTATAAAAATTTGAGGTGAGTATGATATTTGATAAAGCTACATTATAGTTTGCTGTTCCTATAACCGTACTCTGCACACCACTATTTTTATTATAGTTAGCAAGATCAACTGCTCTAATATCTATAGTAAATGCCTCCCCTGCACGAGAGTAAGAATCACCACCAAATACTCTAAAAGCATAAGGACGAATAGCAAAATCATCAGTCGCATGACATATATGCCATGTTGGTAATCCTGTAGTTGTGGCATCACAATCGTTAAGTAGTGTTTGTGCACTACATTCACCTATTGGATGTAAAACATAAATCACTTTACTACTTGTGTCATTGTGTTCGTAAGTAGCACAGAGTTTAAAACCGACAACAGCATCTGCATTTGCTGATGTCACAGTTATATTAGCTGAAGAAGCTACATGATCATCTATATTTGCATCAAACTGAATATGGTTACTAATAGCTGTATTTGAATTTTTAGGATAAATAGCTACATCTATAGAACTTCCTACCCCTGATTTTGTTTCATATCCATCACTATCTTTATTTAAACTTGCTAAAGAGAGTTTAAATGCTGTGTTTACAATTTTAGTTGTAATATTTCTATCACTTGCAATTGGAGGAACTGAAGAGTTATCTACAAAAGTATCCCATGCATCGAATGGACCTGTTATATAAATACCCCCACCAACTGCAGGACACTCTGTAAATAAGCTTACATTATCTACAGTATTATCTATCCGAGATTGAAAACTAGATGAACCAGCATTAATTGATAATAAACCATCGGCAGTAAATGAACCATATTGTAATGCTAAACTACTTGAAATAATATCTATACTACCTTTAGAGTAGATATATCCATATTGTATAGCTGTTGCAGCTGTAGTATAAATTGTTTTATTTTCATTGAGTTTAAAATCCCTATAAAGATACATATAAAATGGATTATCTGTTGTCCCTTTTATATTAAGGCTGCCACCAGTTACAGTAAGTTTAAAATCATTTTTTATAAAGAATCTTACATTTCCATGTGTTTCAATAGTAACACTTTTAGCTTTATCAATATTCCAAGAGCCTATCCAATAGTCTCCTTCATTAAATACATAATTATAACTGTCTGCATGTGCATCAGTATCTTGTATTGAGTTTATAAGCATTACTCTTCCTTTGTATGATACGGAATAAGGTGCTTCAAATACAATCGTTCTAGTTGTTTCAGAGTTTTCTGTATCTTGATTAGTATTGACAACTAAAGAACCTATCTGCTGTTCTGCGATTACCATACTATATGGAATAGAAAGATTTTTTGTCTCTTGTGAAGATAAAAAAGAAGCAGGAAGTATTAATTGTGATGAGCCAATAGTATTTGCTGTACAAACTTGGTTTTCACATAATGTTCCAACGGAGTTCTCTATTTCTGGTGTATTTAAGTCAGTATCTCCATTAAAGTTTACCACTCCTCTAGCACCAGTAAATTTTATTTTTGTATTAGAGTTTAAACTATCCATAAAAACACCACAGCCCTCTAAATTAGGCTTTGAAATGTTTAAATTACCATGTGTATCTGGGTTACATGATTGGAGTACTTCTTGGTAGCTTGTACCATCTTTCTCATATGTAACTAATGTACTATATTGGGTAAATAAACCAAATTTAAATAGTGATTGATCGTAGTATGATGTAGAGACACCTTTAGCTAGAGAACCTCCGTCTGTAGCATTAGCACCATCTCCTAGTCTATACTCTATTCCTTTTGGAAACATTGATGCACTATAGTGTCCATTAAAATCATTATTTTGAAAAGATTTTTTTTCTGCTTGATCATCACCTGATTGAGGTGTCTTAGAGTGACCATCTATACCAATTTTAGAACCAAAATCTAAAAATGCCATACCTCGTGTTAAAGATTTTTTCACATTAATATTATCTAATCCACTTACCATACTTTTAACACTTGTAGTTTCTTTGTAAAACATACAAGATCCAAACATACAAAATCCACTAGTGTCTCTTTCATCATAACAGATGTCTGGCCCTTCATATCCATCATCTATTACTACACTATCACTACCAAATATAGTTCCAGTAGCACTTTTACTCTCATCAGAGATGGTTACATCACTACTCGTAATTGTAATAGTAAAATCTTTTGTTGTACTCATGTTCGTATCTATAACTGGAACAGGTATAACAGTACTTAATTCTCCCTGTGCTATAGTTACAGTACTGGAATTACCTGTATAGTTAGTACCATTTAATGCTGTGTTATCAGTAAATGTATAGTTAATTGTAACATCACTTCCCTTTGCTTTTGTAAGTGCAACAATAAAAGAGATACTTCCATCTGCCTCATTTGCTGAGGCATCATTTATACCAGCTTTAAGGTCTGCATCCCCTGTGAGACTAATGTCATAACGACCATTTCCATCTGTTTTTACACAGTACTCATTTGCTGTTGTATTTACACTCCAATCAAAATTACCATCTGTAGAGATAGCTGTTTGAAGGGCAGTAGTATTACAAGTTCCATCATCATTTCTTGAATGCAGTGAGATTGTCAAGTCTCTGTTTGTTCCAAACCATCCACTAGTTGTATCTCCATGCTCAGTAATGTGAACTGTGATGTTTTGGGCTAATAAAGAAGCAAAATAGTAGTACTTATTGGGATAGTGATTATTTCGTTTGTCACCATCTATCACAAGCCCATAAGGATTTTCACTTGATCCATCTTCAGTAGGAGTATCAGACATACCAAGTGCATTGGTAGCGAATAATAATGGAAGAGAAAAGAGGAAAAGTAATTTAGCAAAAGATTTCATAACAGACTCCTTAAGTTAGTCAAAAAAACTGCACAAAAAAATTGGGCTCAGTAGCAGTTGTTACCATAATTTATACATTATCCATTCCGATAGCTTAAAGTTAGCTAAAAAAGGGGGTATTTATACTAATACAGCATAAGAAATTAAGATAGACTTTATATTTCAGCGACATAAGCTAGAATTCAGTAAAATGAGATATAATTTCAACCTACCAAATATGAGTGGCCAATTAGCTCAGTCGGTAGAGCAACTGACTGAAAATCAGTGTGTCCTTGGTTCGATTCCGAGATTGGCCACCACTACAATACTAAAATCAAAAAAACTTTTATATACAACATTTATTCAAGCAAATATATCTTCTTGTAAAATATCAAAAGCCACCTAATTATTCAGCAATAAGCTTCACTGCAATAAAAAAATACCCAACATTATGGTGTCAAGAGAGGGACTTGAACCCTCGACCCCCGGCTTATGAGAACAAATTAAGACCCTGAAACATAGGGTTTATGAGGATAGTGCCACTTACAATTGATGCTATTTTAGGCTATTTACTGTTATTTAGGTGACACTTTTAGCTTCAGTACCCTCATCATTTATTTATAAAATTCCTGCTTCACTTAATGCATTAACAAATTCAGAACTTACTTCTTTCGATAACTTCTCTATCTTTCGTTTATGCTCTACATACATCTGCTTGTTCTCATCAGTATCTTGCTGAAGTGTCTCTTCAAAGTATCTACAGTACTCTAAAAACTCTTTGAGCATTGTATCTATCTTTTGATGATATGCATCACCACCAATTGACTTAACTTCAACATGGTTTGACTCAATTTTTTCTACATTCCAAACTGTTCCCTTTTTTGTCTTTATCTTTCGACTTGCTTGTTTTGTGTAAGAATCAAGAATATCCATCACATTCTGGCTATATCCAACTCTAGCTTCCCATGAGGAAAGTAAGCCAGCTCTATCACATAACAACATGAACTTATAGAAGTTGAAATTAATACCATCTCTTGCAGTTGTAGAAATATGGATGTGGAAGCCAGTCTCTTCGTTTGTGTAGCCATACTTATCAATGATAGGACATATTGTTTCTATGTAATGCTTTATTCCTGAAGCTGTAGTGATAGGTACTGAAATTTCAATACCATTGTCTTCAAGTGATATATCTGGTTTTATCTGCATGCAGTTATTTTTGTCAGCATCTGTTGGTAGATTAACTGTGTCAACTAATATTTCTGCATTTGTAACCGCATAAATCTCTTTCGTAATGCTGTCGATGGTAGAGTTGAAGTCATGAACTTTCGTATCGATGTAAAACTCAAACTCACAACCATACTGGTACTCATCAGTTTTTTCTACTGCATGCCCATCGTAGTCGCAACTAAGATTAGCTTTGTATCTTTTTGTGGTGCCATTAGTTATATATTTCATCATCCCTCAATCATTGCATCTAAAGTGCCATGTAGTCTTCCAACTTTGTAATCAACATTATTAGTCCACTCATTTAATACTTCTTGGTCACTAGGAACATTAGAATCCTCTCGAATATATACAAAAGCTCGCTGTACACCATGATGAGATTTAACTTCTATTTTTTTGCGAACATAATAATTAGGTGCACCCTCAAACTCATCTATTTTTTTCATCAGTTCAGCTCTTGTAATTTTGTAGAGTTCACCTTTTATCTTAGTATGTGGTACATCTACAAGATAAGGATAATTTCCAAAAGAGTCTTCAAACATAGCAAACTTTTTCACAGTATGTGCTTTGCCAAGTCTTTTAGCATATTTACTAAGTAGGTTATGGTTATCAAAACCTTTCTTTAGTGATCCATATACAAAGAGCAGTTCGCTGAATGATTCTTCTTTTTTGAAGTGACCTTTACTTACTATGCTAATTACACCATTGTCATGAAGTCTATGTAGAATCTTTCTCATTGTATCAGTAGAAATACCTTCAACTTTAGCAGCAGAAAATGGAATAACTACATCTAGGTCTAATGATTTTACTTTACGGTGTACTTCTTCAATATATGACATTTCCTATTCCTTATTTAATCGTGACAATATTATAACAAATATATATATTATTGTCACTATTAATATGCATTAAAGCACTATTAATAGGACAACATGGGACTTTTAGTGAAAAATATGGTATATATAAATGGGGAAGTATATCTTCACTTTCCCTAACATCTTTCATTTCACTTCTACATCTTCTTATCAATACCCAGTGAAATCTTCAAAGGAATACCTATGCAAAAAACACTACATTATTTAAACCATTTTAGTTTCTATCATTACATGATATTCAACAGACTGAATCCTAGTAACAACTTGGATTATAACCCACCCAAAGGAGCATAACTATGATACCAGAAGTAATAGCAATAGTCACAACCGTTTGTACAGCAATAGCTGCTGCCCTCAAAAAATAGACCCTCTGTTCTAACCCAACACTCAATCTCAAAAATAATTATAAATTACAAGAGAATATAGATTTAGTAATTACAAATTCTCATAATCGCAGTTCAGCCCTTATTATTGATGCTTGTATCGTGAGAAGCATTTGTAAAAATACACTCTACTACCCATTGTGATACTCAGATGATTATTAATCACTATGCAAAGAGTATAAAAGGAAAAGCAATGGATATGGATGGTTCATTTGATATATATACAGGTGACACTAGCAAAAATATGAAAGAATATGCATTTCATAAGGCTGTATAGATTTTCGAAGTTACTGAGATTAATTTTGGAAGTCTCTATTTAATAGCAGTATTTTAGGATATAAATTCAGTTAGGAATTGTATTTGAATTTTCTCTGTAAATGCCGTGTTTAAGGGGTTAAAGTATGAATTTAAATTATGAAGTAAGTGATTAACAGTTAGCTATTTTACTGTAAAGTTCATTGGGAAAATTTATTGAAGGTCTCTTAAAAAAATGGTGTCAAGAGAGGGACTTGAACCCTCGACCCCCGGCTTATGAGACCAGTGCT
>Ga0256838_1000630_pt1 | contig 20182 bp, 20 predicted proteins | sample 4571419metaG_FD_185978 | JGI IMG/M metagenome (GOLD analysis project Ga0256838, IMG submission 185978) | Hydrothermal vent microbial communities from Guaymas Basin, Mexico - 4571-419 | ecosystem: Environmental > Aquatic > Marine > Hydrothermal vents | place: Mexico: Guaymas Basin | collected...
AGTAAAAGGTGATGATGTTGCTAGCATCTCAAGATGTCCTAAAAATGAAGAGGAAGATGAAGAGATAGAAAATGATACTTCATCAAGCGAGGTGGAACAATAAATGCTAATTCCCAATCAATACAAAAAAGTAAAGGATATTTAATATGAAAAAAAAACTTATCTCAATGTTTCTATTAGTTGCAATTGCAAGTATATTTAGTGCTTGTGCTTATAGAGGAAACTGTGGTTGCACTGCACCTTCTTGTGGTTGCAATACAAACTGTAACTCTTGCCAACAAAATTCATATAGAACTATATGGTAAAAATAAATGGAAAATAAAATGATAAAAATATTATTTTTAGCTATTGTTTTTATACTGGCTACTGGATGTTCATATTTACCAAGATCTGTAAAAAATGTAACAAGTACAGATCGAGGTGTAGTTTATAATACAAACTGTGCGACAAATAATTGTAATAATAAATGTAATGGTTGCAATAAGATATCACTAAATGAATGCAATAATTGTAATAAAATAACTAATAACTGCAATGATTGCAATAAGTTAGTTAATAATTGTAATAACTGCAATCAGAAACAAACAACAAACAATAAACCAAACTTACCAAAAAATACACCTATTTTAGAAAAAAATAGAAAGTTAAGAGTTAATGTAATTGGTCAAGGTGTAGCACCAACAAATACCTCTTCACCTGCTCAAGCTTATGCACTTGCAAAAAGAGCTGCTATAGCTGAGGGTTATAGACTTTTAGCTGAAAAAATTAAAGGTGTGTATGTAGAGGGTCAAGACTTAGTTAAAAATATGATGGTAACTCGTTCAAGTGTTAGAACTTCTGTTTCTGCAACTATAAGAAATGCAAATTTAGTTGAAACAACTTTTAAAGAGGGATTATGCGAAGTAGAGATGGAAGTAACTATTTCTTACTCACAATTTGCTTTCTAATCTTCTATCATTCACTTGCTCTAAATGCAAGTGAATACCTTATATCTTATAGATATGTCGTAAAGGATTCTATACTTTACAACGAAAAACTACAAATCTCAAAAGCTATGACAAAATGTAATGGTTCTCTTTACGATTCTATAATTTTAAAAGATGATACAAATGATATAAAAAAAGCCATTTTAAAAAATTCAGAAATATTTATAAACTTTATCCATAAACTAGGTATAGAAGTAAAACATAGAGATAAAACTATAAATAGCATTTATACAGGAACAACAATACTCACTCTAAAAACAACTTGTTTCAAAGTCGATTTTAATGAAAACTTAGTTAAAATAACAGCTTTAAAATAAGGGTATAATAAATTGAAAATAGCAATAGTTGAAGATGATATAAATATGAGAAAATCTCTTGAAATCGCTATGGGTGATTTTAAAGAGTTTGAGATAAAAACATTTAAAAATGCTATTGATGCCTTAAAAAAGCTTGATGATAGTTATGATCTTATCATAACAGATATAAATATGCCTAAAATGGATGGTATAGAATTTATAAAAGAGTTAAATGGCAGATATGAAATCATCATAATGACAGGTAATGCTACTCTTAGTAGTGCTATAGAATCTATCCATCTTGGAGTAAAAGATTTTTTACTAAAACCTTTTGAGATAGATACTCTTATAGAAGCTATAAAAAGGGAAAGCAAAATTCAAGAGGTTAAAAAGTCATCTAAAACAAAAAGAGTTAAAAAAGTAGAAGCTAATGAATTTTTAGGAACATCTAAAGCATTAGAGAGTGTTATAAAGATAGCAGATAAAGCTTCACAAACAGATGCAAGTATCTTACTTCTTGGTCAAAGTGGTGTTGGAAAAGAGGTTTTTGCAAACTATATACATAAAAAATCGCCTCGTGCTAAAAAACCTTTTATTGCGATAAATATGGCAGCAATCCCTGAAAACCTTATAGAGAGTGAACTGTTTGGTTTTGAAAAAGGTGCTTTTACAGATGCAAGTGAAGCAAAAGCTGGACAGTTTGAATTGGCAAATGGTGGAACACTTTTTTTAGATGAGATAGGAGAGATGCCTTATGAAGTTCAAGCCAAACTTTTAAGAGCATTGCAAGAAAAAGAGGTAAGAAGACTAGGCTCATCTAAATCTATAAAGATAGATATAAGAGTTATATCAGCAACAAATGCAAACTTATCTAAAAAGATTCAAAACTCTGAATTTAGAGAGGATTTATACTATCGTCTAAATACGATACCATTACATATACCACCTCTAAAAGAGAGAAAAGATGAGATACTAGAAATCGCAGAAAAGTCTTTAAAGCTAAATTGTGAAAAATACAATTTTGAAGAGAAAAGATTTTCAGATGAAGCAAAAGAGCAACTACTTGAGTACTCATGGCCTGGTAATATCCGTGAGCTTATATCTGTAGTTGAGAGAGCAACCATACTTAGTGATGGTGAAGTTATAACACCTGAGAGTCTTTGTTTAGAATCTCGTGGATTTACAAATTAAAATTAAAAATAGGAGAAAAAATGAAAAAATATAATGTAGCAGTAGTTGGAGCAAATGGAGCAGTTGGAGAAGAGATTTTAACAGTTCTTCAAGAGATAGATTTTCCAGTTGAGACACTTTTACCACTAGCTAGTGCTAGAAGTGTTGGAAAAACAGTTGAGTTTGAAGGTAAAGAGTTACCTATCGTAGAGTTAACTGATGATGTTTTTGAAGAGTACAAGATAGAGATAGCACTTTTTAGTGCAGGTGGAAGTGTAAGTGCAAGATTTGCACCATCAGCTGTAAAAGCTGGTGCAGTAGTTATAGATAATACTTCACACTTTAGAATGGATGCAGATGTTCCTTTGGTAGTTCCAGAAGTAAATCCTAGTGATATAGCAAAATGGAAACAAACAGGGATTATTGCAAATCCAAACTGTTCAACTATACAGATGGTTCAAGCTCTAAAACCATTAGATGAAGCTTATGATTTAGTTCGTGTTGATGTTGCAACTTACCAAGCTACAAGTGGAGCTGGTAAAACTGCTATGGAAGAGTTAGTAACTCAGATGCAAGACTTCTTTGCATTTAAACTAGATGAGAGTGAACACAAATCATTTAACCAACAAATCGCTTTAAATGTTATCCCTCAGATAGATGTATTTACTGAAAATGGATATACTAAAGAAGAGATGAAAATGGTAAATGAAACAACTAAGATTATGCATAAAGATATAGCTCTTAGTGCAACTTGTGTTCGTGTACCAACTCTAAGAGGTCATGCAGAAGCACTAACTTTAACTTTTGATGCAGAAGTTGATGCAAATGAGGCAAGAGATGTACTAAGTAAAGCTCCAAATATAGTTATACTAGATAACCCTAGTGATGCACTATATCCGATGCCTAGTACTTGTGTAGATAAAAACGAAACTTTTGTAGGTAGAATTAGAAATGATAACTACTCTAAAAATATGCTACACCTTTTTGTAGTAGCAGATAACCTAAGAGTAGGAGCAGCAACAAATGCCGTAAGAATTGCTCAAAAATGGGTAGAGATGGGAGAAGATAAATAGATATGTTAGAAAAAACTTTTGAAAGCTCTTTATGGGCTTCAAGATTTATAGTTATACTAGCTGTAGTTTTTGGTCTTATAGGTGCTATAACACTTTTTATAGTAGCATCTTTTGATGTTTATGATACAGCAAAGTATGTTATAACAACTTATATAAATCATGCACACCCTCATAATTTTCACGAAGATGTAGTTGGAGGCATTATAGGTGCAGTTGATCTATACCTTATAGGTGTTGTTATGCTTATCTTTGCTTTTGGTTTATATGAACTTTTTATATCTGATATAGATATAGCAAAAGAGGATGAGGAAAGAGAAAATAAAATTTTAGCTATACATTCACTTGATCAGTTAAAAGATAAAATCTCTAAAGTTATAGTTATGGTTTTGGTTGTTAGCTTTTTTCAAAAAGTTGGACATACTGAGTATCACGGTGCATTGGAGATGTTATACTTTGCACTTTCAATCACTGCTGTTGCAGTTGGATTGTTCTTTTTAAATAAGGTAGGAAAACACTAATGGGAAAAATATTTGTAGATGCATGTTTAGGTAAGGAAACTCCATACACTCCAGTATGGATGATGAGACAAGCTGGTCGTTACCTACCAGAATATATGGCAGTTCGTGCTGAAGTTGGAAACTTTCTAAACCTTTGTCATGACCCTAAAAAAGCTTGTGAAGTAACACTTCAACCTATAGATATAGTTGGTGTTGATGCTGCTATACTTTTTAGCGATATTTTAGTTATACCTGATGAGATGGGTATGGATTTGAGCTTTGTAAAAGGCGAAGGTCCTAAGTTTAGCGACCCACTAAAGAGTGAAGAGGATTTAGATAGACTTATCGGTGGAGAGGAAGCAGCAAGTAAACTTACTTATGTTTATGATACTATCAAACTTATAAAAGAGCAATTAGCTGAAGATAAAGCACTTATAGGCTTTACAGGAGCCCCTTGGACACTTGCTACTTATATGATAGAGGGACAAGGTACAAAAACTTACAATATCTGTAAAAAGATGATGTACTCTAACCCTGAACTTTTACATAAAATACTTACAAAAGTAACAGAAGTTGTAAAACTATATATGGAAAAACAAATTCAAGCTGGAATAGATGTAGTTCAAATATTTGATAGCTGGGCAGCAGCGATAGAGCCAGGTAAATATGATGAATTTTCTTGGAAATATATGGTAGAAATCGCAGAGTATCTAAAAGAAAAATATCCACATATCCCTATCATAATGTTTCCTAAAGGTATCCCTGCATTTTTAGATAAAGTTTATGGAAACTTTGATGTATTTGGTGTTGACTGGGGTACTCCTATGGCACTAGCAAAAGAGAAATTAGGCGATAAGTATGTTTTACAAGGTAATATGGAACCGTGCCGTCTTTACTCAAAAGAAGCAACAACTGAGTGTGTTGAAGCTATACAAGAGATTATGGGCAGCAAAAGACATATATTTAACTTAGGTCACGGAATACTTCCAGATGTACCAGTTGAAAATGCAATACACTTTGTAAAAGAGTGTCAAAGAGTTAGTAAGATATAGATGAACACTATATTTGGTCCGATACACTCAAGGAGATTTGGCAACTCTTTGGGTATAGACCTATCCCCTGCCCTAAAACAATGTAACTTTGACTGTCTATATTGTGAACTAGCCCCTGCCTCAACAGTAGATAAGCAAACTCATACAGTAGAAGTATCTCAAATCATCAATGAACTAAAACAACATTTAGATGATAAAATCGATGTTATAACCATAACTGCAAACGGTGAACCAACACTATACCCTTATCTTGATAAATTAGTAGATGAGCTAAATAAAATCAAAAATAAAACTCAAACCCTAATCCTTACAAATAGTGCAAACTTAGTAGATGAAAAAGTATTTAAAACACTTCTAAAACTAGACCAAGTAAAACTATCACTAGATGCCGTAAGTGATGATGTATTTAAAAAGATAGATAGACCTTACAAAGATATAAACCTAAATGAAGTTGTAAAACAGATAGAAAAATTTAGTAATATCTTCAAAGGAAAACTTTTTATAGAGATACTTTTTGTCCATACTATAAACGATACAAAAGAAGAGATAGAAAAATTAAACAAAGCCCTACTCTCTTTTAAAAATATCACAAGAATAGATATAGGAACTATAGACAGACCACCAGCATATAAAGTAACAGGAGTAAGCTACAAAGAGTTAAGAGAGATATCTTTGATGTTTGATAGCTCACTACCTATAAATATAGCTTCAAGAGTACATGCTGAACCAAACAATTCAAGCTATACAGAAGAAGAGATACTAAACACAATAGATAAAAGACCACTAACACAAGATGATATAAATCTACTTTTTGATGAAGAAAGTAAAAAAAGACTAGAAAACCTAATAAAAAATGAAAAAATAGCTACAAAAGAAGTAAGCAACTTAGAGTTTTTTATACTAAATAAAAACTTTTCAAGAAAAAAAGTAAAATCATCTTAAAAAGCTTGACAATTATACTTTTATAAAGTATAATTTCGGCTCAATAACACATTCCGGATTAGCTCAGCGGTAGAGTAGGTGACTGTTAATCACTTGGTCACTGGTTCGAATCCAGTATCCGGAGCCACTTCAAAATCCCTAAGATACAAACTTCCAAACACTTCTTAGCATCATTTTAAATTTCTATTGCATAATTTGGGTTTATATAATTGGCGTAACAAAATCTATTGGTACTAATATTGCTTGTCTAAATATAATATAGATAAAAAGGATACATTATGAAAGTAAATTCTTCAGATGTTATAATGGGTTCTCAGCATAGCTTTTCAAGAACAGAGATACAAAGTGAAACAAGTTTTGAATCTTTTATCCAGCTTGATACTTCTACACCAAATGATATATGTAGTGATAGTATTGGTGCAAGTGCAACAGTAGAAAATTCTGCTGATATAAGTAACAATACACAACAAGATGAGCAAAGAACTCTTGCTGCAGTTATAAAAGAACTTATGCAATCTTTATCTTTAAATCGTAAAAATGCTTCTATGAGTTCAGATGATATAATGAAAGAAGTAGATGGTGCGATAGGTTATTCTCATCTTAGTATATATAGTAGATATGAAGAACACGAAAGTGTAAGTATAAGCACCATGGCTTCTATAAATACCGATCAAGGTTCTATGGACTTAAATCTTAACTATTCTATGAGTAGAAATTTTGTGTATGAAAATCAAATCGACATATATTCTCTAACTGACCCATTGGCTATAAATCTTGATGGAGGCTTACCATCATTAAGTACCGATACATTTAATTTTGATATAGACAATGATGGTGAAAGTGACCAGATATCAAAACTTATGGGAAATAGTGGCTATCTAGCTTTAGATAAAAATAAAGATGGAGTTGTAAATCAAGGTAGTGAACTATTTGGAACTAAAACTGGTGATGGATTTGGTGAGTTAAGTAACTACGATGAAGATTCTAACGGATGGATAGATGAAAATGACAGTATATTTGATAAACTTCAAATATGGCTAAAAAATGATGAAAACGAAGATACTGATAAAGAATTAATCGGATTAGGTGAAGTTGGTATAGGTGCTATATATCTTGGAAATACAAAAAGTGATTTTACTTTTAAAACAGAAGATAATCAGACATTAGGGAAACTAAAAAGTAGTGGTTTTTATCTAAATGATGATTTAACAGCAGGTAGCATTGCTCAAATAGACCTTAGTAAAACACAACAACAAACTCAAGAATCTCCATTAGCAGATCTATTAAAAAGGTAATATTACCTTTTTAATCTAAAAATCTTTATATCTAAATTATCAAATGAAGTTTTAGCATCTGCTTTTGTCCATAAACCAACACCACCACTATATCTTATACTATCATCATCTTTTTGTAAAATTTTTCTACCATCTAAATAGCCTGTAAAATGTTTTCCTACTTGAACTATCTTCATACAATGCCAACCTTTTGATAAAGTAAGTGAAAAAGATTTCAATGCAACTCTATTACCATCTGTAACTTTATAAAATGTTAAACTATCTTCTAAAGGATTGAACCTTGCTACATAGTAGTTATCTTTATCTTTTACTCTCCACATTAAACCTCCACCTTGATCCAACATACCACTATTTGCTTTAAATTCTACACTTATCTCACCATCATAAAAATCTATATTTTTATTGAAAAAAAGGTTAAATCCACCACCAAAACCAAAAAAACCTTTTGTATTTTTAACCATAGATACAACTTTATCTCCAGATGGTGCATCTTTTACTTTTTGAATTTCCCATTTTGAAACTTTTATCCAATCAGATTGATTTATATTTTCAAAATCAAAATATAGATTTTCTTTTACCTCTGTAGCATATATAGAGATAACAAACAAACATAAAACAAATACTTTTCTTAACATCTAAATCCTTTTTTTATTTTCGATATGTTTCATATAGATTTAACAACTCTAGTTGTTTATCTAACTCTAAAACCTTTATATCAAGATTCTGAATCTCAAAAGAGTTACTCAACACCTCTATATCATACTCTGTTTTATATCCAACTTTACAAAGTTTTTTAGTATCTTGTAAAAGTTTTTTATATATCTTTTTATTTTCATTACTTAACTCAATCTTTTTTGAAAAATTCGATATATTTTGCATAACTTGTTCATATAAAGATATTAAATTTCTTCTTTTATCTTGTAAGTTTATCTTTGATTTTAGATAACTAACTTTTGAGCTTTGAATATCTCTAAAAGTATTTATATCAAATGGCATCGAAACTCTAAAACCATAGTTATAATAATCATCTTTAGTATCTATCTGATTTGTTTCGTACTCATTCCAATTATATCCAGCTATAAAATTTACAGTTGGTAAATACTTTGCAACTGTCATATCTTTATAATAGTTATTTTTAACACTTTCACTTTTAGACATTTTTAAAAGTATATTATTATCTAAAAACTCATCTTTACTTAACTCTCTAAGAGTTGGTATCTTTGCATCTTTATAATCCAAATCACTTATAGCTTTGAACTTAGATATAAGCCTTTGTTTTGATGTTTGTATATCGTAAAGAGATGATATAGCTGTGTTTCTTTCTATGATAGCATTATCTAAAAAGTTAGAATCCAGCTGTCCACTTAAATATTGCTCTTTTTTTACTTCTAAGTTTATATCTGCATTTTTTATACGATACTCTTGTTTTTTTATCATCAAGTCGGTTTGTTTTATCTGTACAAGAAGAGATATAGCATCTTTTATAAGTTTTTGTTTTACAACATCAACAGAGTAGTTTGAGTACTTTAAACTAGCTTGAGCATACTTGATACCATAGTAAATACCACCAAATCTAAAGATAGACTGATCCATAGTTATAGAGGTTGTTTTAGATATAACCTCATCATCATTTGGATTTGATTTCATATATGAGTATTTGAGATTTATCGGTGCTATCCACGAATCTCTAAGCTTTGAACTCTCAGAAGTATTTTTTTGATAATCATAATTAAAATTTTGATTTTTATCGTTAGATATATAACTATCTAACGATAAAACTTCATTACAAGAAGATATACTATAAAGAAGAGACAGCACGAGACAAGTTTTCAAAACCTTCATCGATTTCCTCTTTTGTTATAGTAAGTGGCGGTAAAAATCTTAAAGTATTTCTACCAGCTTTTAAAACCATTACACCCTCTTTTGTTGCATTTGAAATTATACTAGCAAGAGTATCAGCATCTATAACTCTAAGTCCACACATCATACCGATACCAACTTTTTTAGTAAATAGTTTAGTATTTTTAGAGTAGAACTCTTCTAATTTTTCATTAAAATAACTACTAATCTCTTGTAATTTTCCACTATTTTTATACTCATCTAGTATATCTACAACAGCACAAACAGCAGATGCACTTAGATAGTTTCCACCAAAAGTAGAACCATGATCTCCTGCACTTAAAACACCTTTTAGTGATGTCATAACGATACCAACAGGAACACCACCACCAACACCTTTTGCTAAAGTTATTATATCTGGTTGTATATCATATACTTGAGATGCAGTAAACTCACCAGTTCTATAAGCACCAGTTTGTACCTCATCTACTATAAGTAAAATTCCACGAGATTTTAAAAGTTTAGCCAACTCTTGAACTTCTACTTTATCTTGAGGTTGAACACCACCCTCACCTTGAACTAACTCTATCATAACACCAGCAGTATGGTCATCTAAAAGACTCTCTATAGAACTTATATCATCAGCATATACAAAACCATCAGGAAATGGACCAAAATAATTATGCATAGATTCTTGACCTGTTGCTTTTACGGTTGTTATAGTACGACCATGAAAAGATTGTTGAAGTGTTATAATCTTGTATCTTTTTACCTCACCATCTTTTTCACCCCATTTACGAGCTATCTTTATCGCACCTTCATTAGCTTCTGCACCACTGTTTGCAAAGAAACATTGCATATCATAACCACTAGCTTCTACTACTTTTTGCCCAGCTTTAGCCTGTGGAGCTATATGATAAAGGTTAGATATATGTGTTATATTTGAGATTTGCTCACATATAGCTTCATTTACTTTTTTATTGGCATGACCAACACTAACAACACCTATACCAGATGTAAAATCTATATAGTTCTTACCATTGGCATCAACTAATCTTGCATTATCTCCACTTACAAACTCAACTTCAGCTCTTGCATAAGTTGGTAATATATACTTTTTATCTAATTGTTTTGTATCCATTTTTTTCCTTTTTTAATTTTTGTCTGCCATTACACAGTTGCGACCACTATTTTTTGCCAAATATAACATCTTATCAACTTTTTTTATTAGTTTTTCAAAACTGTCATATCTTTTATATTCAGCAATACCAAAACTACAAGTAATGTGATTAACACCTTTAAAAGTGTGTAATTCTATAATCTTTCTTAATTTCTGAGCAAATCGTTCTGCATTTTTAAGGTCTAAACTTACAATAATCATAAACTCTTCACCACCCCATCTAGCAAATATATCTTCCTCTCTTATATGTTTAAATATAAGTTTGGTAAGCTCTGTTAAGACACTATCACCTATATCATGACCATAGGTATCATTTACTAGTTTAAAATGATCTATATCAAACATTATAAGAGAAAATTCTCTTTTTTGATTTAATTTTTCATTTAAAAAGAAATCAAATCGTTCTCTTGAATAAACACCAGTAAGATTATCATAATATGCCTTGTTCTCAAGTTCTTTTTTCTTCTTTAAATCATCTGTAACATCATAAAAAATAACTATAAAATCATTTGATTTTGAAAATCCATTTATCTCAATTTTAAAATATCTATTGCTACCATCTTGACTCTTCATTATTGCTATATGTTCTCTATCTTTAAAAGTATTTATATACTCTATCCAACTTTTATCGCCCATATTTTTTTGTAAATACCCATCTTCTTTTACAAAACGATCACATACACATTTACTACCTTGTTTTATAAACTCCCTTATACTATTTACAGAGAAAAAATCTAAAAAAGCTTGATTTACATCTTTTATGATATCTCCATCTGTAACAAGTAAAATATCTTTTTGTGTATCTATAATATTTCTAATATATTTTTTATACTCAATCTCTTCATATACAAAATAGATAACTAAGAAACCTAACAATATAGCTACAACTAACTCTTCAATGAAAGTTCTTAAAATTGTTCTATATAAATTATCTTCAACGAAAGTCATAATAAAACCTATTTTTTTACCAGTTATATCATTTAAAGGATTGAACATAGCTATATAATCTTTATCATTAGATGAAAATCTTATAACCTTTTTATCTGATATTGTTATATTATGTAAATTTATACTTTTTTTAAAATCAATATAATCTTTCGGTTTTGTATTACTTTTTAATTCATAAAAGAAATCATCTTTAAAAAAAACTTTTTCATATCTATCTTTTGTTGTTTGAGCAGTAGATACATTGTCTATATATTTTTTATCTACAAACAATATATTATCTATACCAAATAATTTTTTCATCTCCACATTAATAGCTTCAAATTCAATACCAAATTCATAACAACCAACAAATGAACCATCATAAAACAGTGGATATTGAAACCTATAGGTAGAAGCATATTCACCAACTTCAAAACCCTTTTGAGATTTAAAAGTAAGAAGCATATTCTTTAATGAATCTCTTTTGTTTATGATAAAATCATCATATTTGTCTAGTCGATGAAACCTCAATATAGATCTCCCATACTTGTCAAATATATGAAATGTACTAAACTCTGATAATTTTCTATTATTATAAAATGTTGTAAATTTTTCTCTTAATCTATATCTTATCTTATCTCTCTCTTTTAATGAAGAATCTCCTGCATCTCTTATGATATAAGCCATAGCACTTTCATTTTCATTATGATAAGCATCGTTTAACAATTCAAAAGAATTTACAGCCCCATTCAAACTTTTTTGAAAAGAATCTTCCAAATAATCATATTGAACTACAAGCTTATTGTTATACTGTGTAAAAAGATAAGATATAACCAATACCAAATATAACAAAAAAGAAAATATATATTTATACATAACCTTATTTTAACATAAAAACCTTTATAATTACTGTATGAAATTTTTAATTATATTACTCCTTTTTTACCATTGTGTTTTTGCTGAGACTATGTCTTTTGGTGCTATATCTACTGTTGATAAGACTTTAATGAAAAAAAAATTAAATCCACTGATAAAATATATATCAAAAACTATTGATAAGGATTTAGAATTTAAAACAGGATTTGATTATGATGATACTATAGAAAAATTCAGAAATGGTACTTATGATTTTGGATTTATTGGACCATCTCCATTTGTAATAGCTACAAATACATCTAAAAATAAACTTAAAATTATAGCTGGATTAGATAATAAAAATAATGGGAATTTCCATAGTGTTATAATAACAAGAAAAGATTCTAAAATCAATAAACTATCTGATTTAGAAGGTAAATCATTTGCATTTGGTTCACCAAAATCCACACTGTCATACTTTATGCCGATGTATCTTTTAAAGAAAAATTCTTTAGATACTAAATTATCCCATTTCGTTTTTTTAGGTAGCCATGATAAAGTTGCAAAATATATAATTATGGGAAAATATGATGCTGGTGGTATAAAAGCATCTGTTGCAAACAAGTATATAAAATATTTAAAAATTATACAAAAAACAGTAGATGTTCCAGATTTTATAATAGTTGCAAATCAAAATATACCAGATAAGATTATTAAAAAAATCAGAGATGCTTTATTGAAACCTGAAGCAACTAAAATAGCAAAAGCTATAAAAGCATCTGCTACAGGTTTTAGAATAAGAACATATGAAGATTATATAGAATTAAAAAAAATTATGTTAAAAGTTAATCCAAACTCTCTAAAATAACCTGATTTTCTTGATAGCAAGCAGATTTTCCACTATAACTAACAAAAGATGAAGTAAGATTATTTACCCCTTTTGTTCCACTATATATTAATACACAGTCATCCCTTGCATCATCACTTATTTTAACTTTTAACTCAACACTACCGTTATCACTAGATACCTTTATGCACTCATTTTCGAGATAACCTAATGATGAGTTTATATACACAAAATCATCACGCTTAAACTGTGAATTTAAAGATTTTGTACTTTTTGGTGTTATAAGATGCAACTTATGTTTATCTACTTTAGTTAAATCAATAGTATCTAAAAATTCAAACTCACTTATAGTTTGTTTTTTTTCTACAACATTTGAATTTTTAAAATGTTCAATATATGATTTTTCAGATTTTAACTCTATATCAAATTCATCACACAAAAATCTACTTAAATCATATTCACTTACACCAAATTCACTCTCTTTTACTTTAGGCATCTCTTTTAAACAGCTATAAGAGTAAGATGAACGGATGTCATTTTTTGATAAAAAATCTTTAGCAGGTATAACCAAATCAGCTATTTTACTTGTTTCATTTTCATAAAGTCCAAAATATATGATATTTTCAACTTTTGCTAATGACTTCTTAACCCTAGTAGTATCTGGCATCTGAGATAAAGGGTTTGCACCTTGTATAACTACACTTTTAAATTTATCAAACTCAGTATTAACCTTACATACTCTTTTTGCTTTCGTATAAAAAGGGGATGTTATACCATCTTTTGAGTTTCCAAGATAAGCAACTCCACATCCCTCTTTACCAAATAGTCCAAGATTAACCCCAAATGCATCTATAGCTCTCATAATATCTGCACCATCTCTATACTTTTGAATACCAACACCACAAACAATAGCTACTTTTTTATTTTCAACCAAAGCAAGTAAATCACCTATATCTCCTAGGCTAACATCTATCTTATCTAATGTTTTTTTAATCCTTATAGTCTGTGTAAGCTCATAAAAATCTTCATAATCTTCAGCAAATTCTTCTAAAAATTCAATATCACAACCACCCTCTATATATAAAAAACGACTAAGTAGCATTGCAAGATAAAAATCACCTCTAGGTTTTATCTGTATATGCAAATCTGCCATTTTTGCTATCTTTGTTTTTATAGGGTCTATCACTATAATTTTTTTATCTTTTAAAAGTGGAAGTATATGGCTGTTTGTTGTATGTGGGTTTCTCCCCCAAAATATAACAACTTCTGACTTTGCTATCTCAGATATTGGCATATTTATATTTTCACCCCTACCCTCTACAATACCAGCTTCACCTGCTCCATCACATAAACTACCATCTGTCAAAGTTGCACCAAATGAGCTAAAAAAATGTTCTATCACCTCTTGCATAAGACCAAAATTACCACTACCTTTATAGTAAAGTATATCTTTTGCATCTGAAGATTTTAAAATCTCTTTTAACTTGTTAAGTGCTTCATCTAAAGATATCTTAGCACCTTTATAAGTTGGTGTAGTTATCTGCTGATATTTTTCATAATGATGCAAATGTGGACATAAATCTCCACTTATAACACCATCATTATAAATCACATCACAAGCATCATAACAATCCAAGGGACAAGCTGTTTTCATTTTAACTCCACTTTTACAAGATTTGAAAATACTTTTGGAGACTTTATTATAATCTCTGCTTTATATTTAGATATATTTGTAACATCTGCTATCTTTACAACCCTAGTCAATTTATAATCTGTCTTTTTACTATCTATATACACAATTTTATCTGTTAAGTTTTCTAAATCAGTTCTATCGAGATAAATAGTAAGTTTTGCTTTAGATATATCTGCTACTTGAGCCAATAACATAGATGGAGAAACAACTTGACCCACTTTTACTTTTATAGAATAAAGCACAAAACCTTTGTTAATTAAACTTTTATCATTTATTGATTTTTTTAGTTGAGCTTTTCTTAACTCATAATCAGATATTTGAACCTTTAGGTTTAATATATCTTTTTGTGTATTTAAAAATAGATTTTCACTATTTATCAAGTCATAGAACTCTCTGTCTTTTTCAACAGATGACTTTATCTTAAGAGATTTTATCCTATCATAATTTTTTCTTTTTTTAACAAGACTAGATTCTACGTTTTTTAAGATTTTTTCATTTGTAATTATCTTTTTTTGTATAAACTCTATCTTTTTATTTAAAAGATTTAACTCTTTTTTATCTAACTCATCATCTATCTTTATATAAACCTCAGAACCTAGTTTTTTACCTAACAAATCTTCATCTATATCTAAAACCAAACCTGATACACTAGAACCGATATCTCTTAATTCATAAGGTTGAACTTTAGAATAATAAACTTCAGAAAATAAAAAAGTGGTCAATAGTGATACAAAAAATAATACTTTCAATCTTAGCACCTTTTTTTTATAAAATTTTAACACAAATTTCATTTTATTTTGATATTATTTATAAAAGTAAATAAAAAGGGTATATATGTCGGTACTAGATAATGTAGATGCAGCCACAAATCTTGCAAAAAATAATGAGCTTCAACTTTTAGTGTTTAGGGTTAGTGAGAAATCAGACTCAGCGTATTATGCTATAAATGTATTTAAAACAAGAGAGGTTGTTGAGTCAAAAAACCATTATATGACACAGATACCATCATCTCATAGATTACTAGAAGGAACTATCATCCTTCGTAATGTCCAAATACCTATTTTAAATCTTCCAGAATGGTTGGGAATTACACTAACAAGAGAAGAGGTAGAAAAATCAAATATACTTATATGTGATTTTAATGGTATTATCATAGGGCTTAGAATTATGTCAGCTTATAGAGTTCTAAAAAAGAACTGGAATGAGATGCATGCACCAGATAGTTACAGACTAAAAGATGATGGTGTAGTTATAAATGATACAAGACTTGAGGATGGTAGCTTATGTCTAGTTCTTGATTATGAAAAACTTCTAGCAGATACTATACCTCAAGCTATGGTTGATACAACTGAGCCTAAAAACTTAGATGTAAATTCTATACCAGAAAAATTAAAAAATGGAATTGTTTTAATTGCGGAAGATTCAAAAACAGCACAAAGACACCTTATACAAATCTTTAACAATGCAGATATAAATATGAAGTTATTTCATAATGGGAAAGAGCTTATAAACTATATAGATACATTAGGTGCAGAAGCAAAAAATATCCCAGCAATCATAACAGATATAGAGATGCCTGAAATGTCTGGTTTTACTGTTCTTCAAAAATTAAGAGCAAATCCCTACACTAAAAATACCCCAGTTATAGTAAACAGTTCAATGACTGGAGAAAATAATAAAAGAGAAGCTGAAGAGTTAGGTGCTACTGATTTTATAGATAAAACAAAAAGCCATGGCGTTATAGAGATGATTATAGAATGTATAAATAAAATGGAAGAAAATTAAAACTGACTAGTGTATAAAACGATGTAAAAACATCGTTTTATACATACTATCACTTATTCCTATTGGAAAAGTGATATAAGTACACCAGCTGCAACGGCTGAACCGATAACACCTGCAACATTTGGACCCATCGCATGCATAAGAAGCATATTACTTCTGTCATACTCCATACCAACTTTGTTTGATACACGAGCTGCCATAGGAACTGCTGAAACACCAGCTGAACCGATAAGTGGATTGATTTTATGTCCTGGAAATAAGTTCATAAGTTTTGCCATAAGTACACCTGCTGCTGTACCTACTGAGAAAGCAACAATACCTAAAACCATAATAAACATAGTATCTGGTACTAAGAACTGATCAGCTGCTAGTTTAGAACCAACACCAAGACCTAAGAAAATAGTAACAATGTTTATAAGTGCATTTTGTAAAGTATCATTAAGTCTCTCAACAACACCACTCTCTTTTAAGAAGTTACCAAACATAAATGCTCCAATAAGTGGAGTTGACTCTGGTAATACTAAGATAGCAAGAAGAAGAACTAAGATAGGGAAAACCAATTTCTCTAAACGAGATACATGACGAAGTGTAGTCATTTTGATTTTTCTTTCCTCTTCTGTTGTTAATGCTTTCATAATAGGAGGCTGGATAATTGGCACCATAGCCATATAACTATAAGATGCAACCGCAATAGCACCTAAAAGTTCAGGAGCAAGTTTAGTAGCTATAAAAATCGATGTCGGACCATCAGCTCCACCAATGATAGAAATCGCAGATGCTTGTTGTAAAGTAAAGTCAACAAAACCAGCTTGAGAAAGTGCAACTGCACCAACAAGTGTCCCAAAGATACCAAACTGAGCTGCACCACCAAGTAATGCTGTTTTAGGATTTGATAAAAGTGGACCAAAGTCTGTCATAGCACCAACACCCATAAAGATGATGATAGGGAACATCTCATTTGATAGACCCATATTGTATATAACACCTAAGAAACCATGCTCACCTGCTATACCTGCAACTGGGATATTGGCTAGTAACCCACCAAAAGCAATAGGTAAAAGCAATAAAGGCTCAAACCCTTTAGCAATAGCTAACCAAAAAAGTAAGAATGTTACAAAAATCATAATCACACGACCAAGACCTTTGTGAAAATCACTCATCTTTTCACCTTTGGCATTTAGCTCATCTGGATCTGGATTTACTAATGCAACAATACCTGTTGATTCTAAAAAGCCCTCTATCATCTCAGAGAATGGTTTACTTTGATAATTCTCCTCTTTATGAGTAGAAGCTTTTTCCATAGCTACAGCATTATGCTCGTTAGCAAAGGCACTATTTACGCTAAAAAGCATAAATAGTGCAAGTAATTTTAATAAAATAGCTTTCATTTAGATTATCCTATCTCAGCTACGATTTGACCTTCAACTACTTTATCATTAGTAGCAACATTTATAGATTTTACAACACCACCACGAGTAGCAACTACATCTATTTCCATTTTCATAGATTCTAAGATAAGGATAACATCACCCTCATTTACACTTTGACCTGGATTTGCAACTATTTTCCAAACATTACCTGGTAAAAGAGCTTTGATAGGTTCACTATCTCCACTTGTTGGAGCTGGAGTTGATTCAGCTGGAGCTGTACTTTCGCCATTTACTGCTGTAACTTGAATATCTGCATCACCCTCTGCAACTTGAACACTAAACTTCTCACCATTAACTACTACTGTATAATTTCCACTAGCCATATTTGAACTTCCTTCACAATCTTTTTTCATTTCTGATATTTTTCTAACATTTAACTCACCCTCACCTTTTAAGAAAGCTATACCTTTCTCTTGACAAGCAGCAGCAATAAAAATGTTTTCTTCACTAATCTCTAAACCTTCTTCTTTTAGCTTATCGATAGCATGTTGAAGAGATTTTGTTTCATCTGCATTTGCTAAATCTAATGCTTTTTCAGTTGTTGGCTCAAGATTTAATTTTTCAGATGCAATTTTTACTATCTCTGGATCTGGTGCAACTGGAGTTTTACCAAAGTAACCAAGTACCATTTTTCCATAACCTGGAGCTATAGCTTTCCATGATCCTTGCATAACATTGTTAAGTGCTTGTTGGAAGTAGAACTGAGAAACTGGTGTCACAGATGTACCATAACCACCTTTTTCAACTACCTCTTGCATAGCTGCAATTACTTCAGGAAATTTATCTAAGATATCGTTATCTCTCATCATTTGAGTATTTGCTGTTAATGCTCCACCTGGCATTGGTGAAAATGGGATAACTGGAGAAACCATAGTAGCCTCAGGTGGCATAAAATAGTCACTTAAACAGTTTTGTAACTCTTTTTCATAAGTTAAGATATCACCTATTTCTAAACCACCAAGGTCATAATCCATACCTTTAGTAGCATGAAGCATTGTAAGAATATCTGGTTGAGAAGTACCACCACTTACAGGAGAAGCAGCCATATCTATACCATCTATACCAGCCTCTAATGCTGCCATATATGCAGATACAGAAACACCAGCAGTTTCGTGAGTATGAAGTCTTAAATGTGTATCTTTTCCAACCATCTTACGAGCCATTTTGATAGTCTCATAAACTTTTTGAGGATTAGAAGTACCAGAAGCATCTTTAAAACAAATACTATCATAAGGGATACTACTATCTAAAATCTCACGAAGAGTCTTTTTATAAAAATCAACACCGTGAGCACCAACACATCCTGGTGGTAAATCCATCATAGTTACAACAACTTCATGTTTTAAACCATGATGAGCAATCCTTTCACCAGAATACTTTAAATTTTCAACATCATTTAAAGCATCAAAATTACGAATAGTAGTAGTACCATGCTTTTTAAATAATTTTGCATGTAAATCGATAAGCTCTTTTGAACCAGTATCTAACATAACTGTATTTACACCACGAGCTAGTGTTTGAAGGTTTGCATCTGGTCCAACTATCTCACGGAATTTATCCATCATCTCAAATGCATCTTCTCTTAAGTAAAAGTATAATGATTGAAATCTTGCTCCACCACCAAACTCAAAGTGATTTATTCCAGCTTTTTTAGCTGCCTCTACTGCTGGAAAAAAATCATCCATTAGTACACGACCACCAAAAACTGACTGGAAACCATCTCTAAAAGTAGTATCCATTATATCTATAAATTTTTTAGCCATATTAATCCTTAACTTTGTCTATGATGAGCTATTGCTGCTGTAATAGCTGCAATGACTTTTTTATTATCTTGCTTATTTGCCACTGGAGGATTGATATCTACCTGTGGTTCGGGAAAATATTTATGTACTATTTTTGACATCATATTCATCATGAATATAAGGACAATAAGAAACATAAAAACAGTTCCCATACCTAGCACCATAAATTTAAAACCCTCTAGTATGAGGTTAGTCTCCATAAATCTACCTTTATTCTGTAATTTGCCCTCAAGTATAGTATAAAATAGTTTAAAAAAAATTTTAACTCTTTATTATATTTTTAAAACTAATTTATTTGTTACTATTTTGTCAGTATAATGCAAATCTAAAATTTAAATGAAGGTAATTTTATGTCAGATATTGTTAAAAAGTTTTCACTTATAAATACACTTGAGGGTTATTCTTATCTAATACTACTTTTTATAGCTATGCCTCTAAAATACATAATGGGATTTGCTATAGCTGTAAAAATAGCAGGTATGATTCATGGAGCATTGTTTATAGCATTAGCAA
>Ga0256838_1000631_pt1 | contig 20173 bp, 7 predicted proteins | sample 4571419metaG_FD_185978 | JGI IMG/M metagenome (GOLD analysis project Ga0256838, IMG submission 185978) | Hydrothermal vent microbial communities from Guaymas Basin, Mexico - 4571-419 | ecosystem: Environmental > Aquatic > Marine > Hydrothermal vents | place: Mexico: Guaymas Basin | collected...
TTTTTAAATGGCCTCCCTACGTTCGCCTTCCCTCAATGATGGCACCTACGGCCGTTATGAGGGGAGAGAAGGTAGAGCTCCTCTTGGGAAGTGCTGGCAGCAACAGGATAAGGAGCGCCATCACCAATGTTATCCTGAACTATACCGTTTTCGGCTATTCGGTTGAAGAAAGTATAGAACTCCCCCGCCTCCACTATGAGAAGAAAAAGGTTTTCCTTGAGCCCGGTTATAATGAATCATTATTCAAATTAGTAAAAAAATACTATGAGTTAATATTTTTTAGTAAAAAGAATGTCTTCTTCGGGGGAGTTCAGGCCGTTGACTTAAACTATCAAGGTGCAGGAGATCCGAGAAGAGGGGGATTCTTTAAAAAAGTTTAAAAGAATTTAAAAGAAGTGGTTGATTTTCTTCCCTGCACTTATTTATAATCTGTAGAAAGCATTAAATATAACCGTAATGTATATAGGGGGAATTCATGAAAAGGTGCTTTGTGCTCTCAATGAAGAGGCTTATCCTGTTGCTCATTTTTCTCTTACCGGTCTTGGCTTTAACTTCAGGGGCCTTGGCGGAAGAGGAGAAGTTGGTACTTAAGACTAACGGTTTCCTCGTAAAAGAGGTTGTAACACAAAAGGAGAAGAAAGAGGAGATAGTTCCTCTTCCAAAAGAAGTTTATCCGGGAGATGTTATAGAGTACAGAATTAAAGCAAGCAACGTTAGTAACGAAGACCTTAAAAACGTTGTTATAAGGGCCAAAATTCCGGAAGGAACCACGTACGTTTCCAATTCAGCTTCCGGTACTCCTGAATTCTCAATAGATAAAGGTAAAACTTTCAGCAAAGAGCCCGTAAAGTATACGGTCTTTGTTAACGGTAAGAAGGTGATAAAAGTTGCAACCCCGGATATGTACACCAACATAAGGTGGAAAATTCCTGTCCTGAAGCCCGGTGAGGATAGAGTTTTTAAATACCGCGTTCAAGTTAAACCTATTAGAGCTAAATAAGCTAACCAACAAAACCTTATATAAAGGAGAGTCAAGATGAGGGGGATGCTACGACCAAGTCTCTTCGTCCCTCTCGCGGGAGTCTTCATACTGGCCTTGCTCCTGCTTCCCTTAAAGGCCATGGCTATGACTCCTGCAGGGACGGTAATCGGTAACGCAGCTACGGCAACCTACTACGACGAGGAGAACAACCAGTACACCACAACGTCAAACATCGTTCAGACCACCGTAGCAGAGGTCTGTGCAGTAACCGTTGACGGCGGGGGAACCTATGAAGGTGTCCCGGGTCAGGAGATTTACATTCCGTTTACCGTGACCAACAAAGGAAACGGCGAGAACACCTTTAACCTTTCAACCTCTGGTGGTACTTACACCAAGCGCATCTTCCTTGACGAAAACCAAAACGGCGTCGTTGACCCGGGTGAGAACGAGGTCTCTTCTATAACGCTGGGAATGGGCGAAACTGCCCACATTGTAGTTGCCGTTCAAATACCTTCAGATGCTAACGGGGGTGATAGTGACAGCTTCACCTTAACTGCTGAAGGAACTGACCCGGCTGGCTGTTCAGAGGACCAGAGTGCTACCGTAAATGTAGTTGAAGATGCCTTAATTCAAGCAAACAAGCAGGTAGACAAAGATACGGCTTCACCAGAGGATACCCTTACCTACACAATTACATTTAGGAATGTTGGAACAAGGGCTGCTAAGGCTCAGGATGGTTTTACTGTTGACTTTGATGGGGATGGTAACCCTGAAACCGGAGTTGAGGGTCTTCTTATTAAAGACCAGATTCCTTCCGGTTCAACTTACGTTAGCGGTTCGGCTTCTGGTCAACCTACAAGCGGTTTTGTTGTTTACTCTCCAGATGGAAACACTTGGTATAAGAGTGAAGGTGATGCGGTTAACAACGGTGGTGTAAAGTACGTTGGTTTCTTCATTCCAGACGATGCTCCTCAGGATGACAGTAAAGGAGATGTTCTTGACCCGGACCAAGAGGGCTACCTTACCCTTAAAGTAAGGGTTAACAGTCCTTTTGATGACCCTGACCAGAGCGTGGATAACAAGGCTACTGTCCTCTACGACGATAGCACCGGAAACGATAAAACTGTTGAAACAAATGAGACCCATACAACTGTTCCGGCTTCTGCTACTGCAGATATTGCTGTAAGCGACCAAAAGGCAAACGTGAGCGATGTTGAAGATGACAGCGCTGCTGGTGCTGACTACACCGACGATAATACTAAGCGGAACGTTCCTGCTGGAAGCTGGGTTGTCTTTACCCACTCGGCAGCTAACAGGTCACTGGTTAACGACGATGTAATTGAGCTTAGCGTTGATGATGCCAATAGCAACCTTCCAAGTGGGGCAATCGTAGAGTTTTGGAACGCCGACGGTACTGCTAAGCTCATAGATACTGACGGCGATGGTAAAGTAGACCTCGGAACGGTTCCGGCTAACTCAAAACAGGACTTCATTGTTAAGGTCTTCATTCCGGCCGATGTTTCAGCGCCTCAAGATGGTACAGTTGACTACTACGTAACAATTCTTGCAACTTCTCACGAGAACCCAGGTGAAGAAGACCGCTCAAGGGATAACATTGACGGCGTTGTTGGAGCCGGAGTAGATATTGGAAAGGTAAATACTGTTGGTGATGATATTGACAATCCATCAGACGGTAATACTGACGGAACAAATGACTCTGACGACGTTTTACCTGCTGATAACGGAAACAACGGTATAGTTAACATCGTTGACCCGGGTCAGACTGCAGTTTACGTACTTGAAGTGGCAAATACCGGTAGTTCCCCGGACCAGTTTAACCTAACTGCTTCAGGTAATCCGGCAGGAACGAGTGTAAGCTTCTACACAGACCCCAACTGTGACGGGGATAGCTCAGACGGTGAGCAGATAACCGAAACTCCCCTCCTTGGGGGAACAACCCTTTCTGCTGATGCTAATGCCGGTGATACTACGATTTCTGTCTACAGCGTTGCAAATATTACAGCCGGCGACACTCTGATTATTGGTGCTGGAACTTCCAATCTGGAGGTAGTAACAGTTCAAAGTGTTGATGTAGAGAACAACCAGATTACCTTAACTTCTGAACTTGCAAATGACCACTCAGCTGGTGAGAAGGTTTCAGAGAGAATTTGCCTTATTATGAAGGTTGAAACTGAAGCTGCTACTCCTGCAGGGGAGTACAACATTGTAGTTGAGGCTGAATCTGAGAACTCAGGGGCATCTAACAACATTGATGCTTACCTGAAGGTCAACGCCATCTGTAGCGTTTCAGTATCCCCCGACCATTCAGACCAGTTGCCACCGGGTGGAACGACCACTTACCAGCACACGGTTACAAATGAAGGAAACGTTAACGCAAAGGTAACAATTACGGTTCCAAGCTCTGGAACCCAGTTAAACTACGTTATCCTTGATAGCTCCCAAAATCCTGTTGGGACAACTTATGTAATTAATAACCTTGCTCCGGGCGATTCAGTAACTTTCTACATTAAGGTAAACGCTCCCAGCGGTGTTCCCGCTGGAACTGTTGAAAGCATTGACGTTACCGCTGATGCTGATATTGATGGGGACGATAACACTGACTGTAGTAACACTGCAACCGACACTACAACAGTTATTGAGGGTTACTTGCAGCTAACGAAAGAAGCTACAACTTCCGATACTGACGGACCTGACAACTCTGGTAACTGTACCGGAAATCCGGACGGCGTAAACCCCGGTCCGTGTGACGAGATAACATACAAAATTAAGTACAAAAACATCGGTAGTCAGGACGCCCTTGACGTTGTAATTACAGACCAAATTCCAGATCACACTACTTACGTTCCAAACTCTCTCTGCCTTGACACTGATTGCGACGGAAACTGCGATACTAACCTTACCGACAGTAGCGGCGATGACCAGGCCGAGTACGATTCAGTTAACAACCTCGTCAGATTCAGGGTGGGAGAAGGCGCTGACGAAAACAACGGTGGAACTCTCCACCCCGATGATGAGGGTTGTGTAATCTTCAGAGTGAAAATCCAATAGCTCCTTTCTTCTTCGGTGCCCCTTATGCTTATGGGGCACCCCCTTTAAGCTTAAAGGGGTAAACCGTGAAAGAGCGTCTGCTGAAACCTACAGAAAAAAAGCCGCCTTTTAAGAAGTACCTGTTAATTTTTCTTCTTTTGCCTCTGTTTCTAATCTATACTCACAACTCTGAAGCCAACTCCCTTGTCAAGGCCGGAACTAAAATAGCTAACACTGCTGTTGCTACCTACAGGGATAGTTTAGGTTTCAGGTACACAATAACTTCAAATACAGTGGTTTTAGAAGTAGCTAAGGTTTACGGAATTTTAATTACTCCCGATTATCAGGAATTGAGAGCTTTCACCGGCGGGGAGATTAGTATTCCTTTCCTTTTAACGAATACCGGTAATACTAAAGACTCCTATACTCTTTTTGCTTCAAATCTACTGGGAGATTCTGGAGAGCTTGAAGACTTAGGAGTTTACATTGACCAAAACAATAACGGCGTTGTAGATGTTGGTGAACCCCTATACGACAATGATAACCCTCCACTTCTTGAGTCGGGCGAGTCCCTTCCCCTAATCCTTAAGGCTCTCGTTCCCTCTTCTGCCCTCTCTGGGGATTATAAGGTGAGGCTTGGTGGAAAGTCTGTCGGCAATAGTTCTAAGGCGGACATTCAGAATGTGGCCGTTGTTAGAGTGAGTTCTGAGGGTTTTGTTCAATTGAGGAAAAGGGTTAGCGACTCAAACCTTTTCCCCGGGGATATTTTAAAGGTAGAAATTGAATTTAACAATCCAGCAAGTCTTCCTGTTAGGGGAGCAAACATTTTAACTGATTTTAATAATGACGGTGTTCCTGAAGGTAGGTTGGGGATTTTAATCTGGGATGATATTTCGCCTGTTTTTACTCTAAAGTCCGTAGGTCCTGTGCCAACGGGTTGGACCGTGGTTTACAGAGGAGAGGGGGACTCCTTTTGGAAGGACAGTTTAGGTGGAGTGGAAGGAAGTGTAAGAAGCATAGGCCTTTTCATCCCTGACAGTGGCTCTGGAGCCCTTGAGCCTGACCAGAGAGGAGTTTTCAGTTTTGAGCTCACGGCCAAAGGTGGAATCCCTCCTCAAACTGTTAAGAATCTGGCCAAGGCCATGTTTGGTAGTTCTTCTGGCTCTAAGACTTCAGTTTCAAACCCGGCTCTCATAACGGTGGAGGAAGTAGCCTCCGTTGTAGCCGATGACGTTGACGATGGAAACTCCTATACAGGTTCAGGTTCACCTGACGACCCCGATGACTTAATGGTTGTAGAGCATGTGGTTTCTGGGGAGTGGATAGAGTTTGAAAATGAGGTCTGGAACCTTGGAAATGCTCCTGATGTTATAAACCTGTTGGCAGAGGACCTACCTCCCGGCCTTAGGGTAGCCTTTTACTCCTTAGACGGCTTGCCCCTGTCTGATACCAACGGGGATGGCCTTATAGATGTTGGTCCTGTGGACCCTTCGGAAAGTATTCGGTTTATAACGAAGGTTTACGTACCTAAGGGTAGATATTCCAATTTGACGGTTAAGATTAGAGCCGTTTCGTCCCTTAACCCGTCAGTTTCAGACCTGACCTTTGACAGGATAGTTAAAGCTGAACCTGTCCTTGTAAGGGTTTTGGCAAAGGTTCAGACTATTGTTCAGGGGACCTCAGAGTTAAAGGAAGAGCCTCTATACCGCCAGAGAGTGGTTGTTTATGAGTACGATAGGAATGGAAACCTCGTCCGGAGTAAGCTTTTCTGGACGGATAACTACGGCACCATTATTTACGATGAAAATGGGAAAAGGTGTCCGGTTTATAACTGGATGAGGTACGGCTATACCTATAGAATTGGTATTTTTGGGGAAATAAATGGCTTTGATTACTACCTTATGGACCCTATTAGGAAGGATTACTTTGACGCCGTTAGCTCTCCCGGCGAGGAGGCGTGCTGGAGCCTTTCTGGGAGAGAAGTTGACTGTTCTTCAGATGGGGCAAAAATTCACATAAGGGTTGAAGATGACGGAACTAAGGTACTTTTAGGTTCCCTTGACCCTGCAGGGTTCGTTTACGATGCTGTAACGGGTGAAAGGGTTAACGGAGCTTGTATTAAGTTTTACAAGTGTTCTGATAGCTCATGTAGAGATTACTCTTTAGTTGACCCCTTAAGGCTTGACCTTTACCCTGACGGATTGACGCTTCAGGAGAACCCTCAGGTTTCTGGCCCTACCGACGTTAACGGAAACGGCGTAGGTAAAACTGATGGAGCTTTTGAGTTCCGATTTTTACAGTTTAACCCCTCCACAGACACAGGCTGGTACTTTGTAGCAGTTGACTTTGACTGTAGTTTCCCCGCTGCTGACCCAACGTTATCTGACTGTTATTTTCCAGTAAAGCCTAATCCTAATGGTACTTGGTCTCCTTACTCGGGTAAACCTTACTTGGGTGAGAAGTTTTATGTAGACCAAAACTTTCCGGGTGCCGTTTTAATGAGGATTCCTCTCCTCCCTTTCTCTTTTAAGAAGCTTGAAGTAAGGAAGAGCGTTTCTCCATCTTCTGCATCAATAGGGGATTTTGTTAAGTGGACAATCACCGTAAGGAATCCCAACTCAAAGTTTACGGTTTATAACGTAAAGGTGAAGGACGTTCTTCCAAGGGGTCTTAAGTATAAAAAGGGCCTTTCAGCTTTTAAGCCGAGCATATCATTAGATGGGAGAGTTTTAACCTGGAGTATTGGAGACCTTGCTCCAAACTCTTCTGTTGAAATCACCTTTTATACGGTTGTTACTCCGGGGATTAAGGAAGGTAATCTTAAGAACTTAGCCTACGCTTCAGGCTGGAGCGATGTTTCTTTTTCTGTTGAAATTCCGTCAAATGAGGCCTTTGCTTACCTTAAGGTTAGTAAGGGCGTTTTTACTGATAGAGCTCTCATAGTTGGGAAAGTCTTTATTGATGATAACAAGAACGGCGTTCAGGACAATGGGGAGGTTGGAGTAGAAGGGGTTAAGATTTATATGGAAGATGGCCGTTTTGTGGTTACCGATAGTGAAGGTAAGTACCACTTTGACGATGTAAGCCCGGGGACTCACGTTCTCAAGGTTGATGAGACTACCATTCCGCCTAATACTGAGCTTACGATAACTGCTAATAGGAATGCTAACTCACCCGGGACCTTTTTTGCAGATGTTTTCCCCGGAGATTTATTTAAAGTTAACTTTGCTCTCACTCCGAAGAAAGTACCTGTTAGAGAGACAGTTTTTAGGGAGAGCTTAAGGGGCAGTATTAACATTGAAAGGGTAGTTGAACCGGTTATTGTTGACCCTTCAACGGGTGAAGTTGGAATTAAGAACTTCCTCGTTGTAGAAAATACCTCCGATAATCCTTTATATGAAGTAAATTACTCTGAAAGCTCACCCTATGTTCCGAGGGAGGGGACAACGTACCTTAACGGCTCTCCTTTTGAAGAACCGACTTTCTCCAAGAAGAACTTCTCCTGGAAGGTTCCGCTTATCCAGCCGAAGGAAAGAGTTGAGATAACGTGGATTTCTGATGTTCCTGAGACTGCTGGAAAAGCAAGAGGGGAAGTTGCTTTTTCCTTAAAGCCCTACGAAGGGAGCAGTATAACTGTTCCCGTTTCTGTACCGCTGGAGTTTGAAGTCTTAAAGCCCGATGTCTATAGGCTAACTGTTTACTTCCCCTTTGGTAGCTATCAGCTGACAAGTTCGGCTAAAAAGTCTCTCAGAGAAGTCGCTGAGTTTCTCAGAAAAAGGCACTACAAGCTTGTTTTTGTCAAAGTCGTGGGACATGCAGATAGTGTAAGAGTCGGAGGAGGTAGGAAGGGCTATTCCTCAAATGAGGAGCTCTCCTTAAAGAGAGCAGAAGCCGTTAAAGCTTACTTGAAAGAGCTCCTCATAGATGTAAGAAAAGTTAGGGTTGAAAAATGAGAAAGCTCTTGGGTGTGGCTACGCTGGTTTTCCTCTGCGTAGGAATCGGGGCTTCTGCTCGGGGCAGTAGTGGCGTTTGTTATAGCGTTCAGCTTGGCACTTTTAACTGTGAGAAAAAAGCCGGGAGTTTTTTGAACTCCTTGCCTGAAAGTTTAAAGAAAGAGGCTTTCATATACAAAACTGATAGAGGCTTTTATACAGTTAGGGTTTGGCCTTCATGTAATAGAGGAAAACTTAAAGGTAAGATGAGGCTTCTTAAGAGGTTTCACATTTCCGGAATAATAGTTAAAACAGACATGAAAAAGGTTCTTAAGTTTAAAAGGGGTTCTATTTCCCGGAAAAGAAAGAAAACTAGGTATTTATTCAGCTCAAGAATTTTATACAGTATTCAGCTGGGGACATTCAACAATTATAAAGCAGCCAAAAGATTCCTTTCTTCGCTTAATGAGAATATAAGAAGTGAAGCATTTATTTATAAAACGGATTCAGGATTTTTTACAGTCAGGATTTGGCCTTCAAAAAGTGCTTCTGGACTTAAGAGGAGGTTAAAGGAGCTTTACAAGTACTCTTTAAAAGGGATAGTAGTTAAAACCTCAGCTGAGAAAGTTCCAAAAAAGTTCCTTCCTATAGAAAGCGTAGTTAGAGAGGAGCCTGAACCCATAAAGATTAAAAGGGAGGATTTAGAGCCCGTTGTTATAAAAGCTCCTACTTTTACTTTGGATACTGTGTATTACTTCTCAACTTCCGGTAAAGGGGAGACTGAGCCGGCCGTTCCAAACAGGACAGACCTTCCGCCTGGAACGTGGGAAAACCGGAGGGCAGAGGTTGAGGTAGTTTCTTTATCTTCTAAAAGGTCAAGGAAAAAGATTTCCTTAGGAGAAGTTATTGATAGCGGTTTTTATAGGGTAAGGTTAAAGTTCTCTTATGTTTACCCGGAAAAACTTTACGGAGCTAAGCTCTTCGTCAAAGTTCCTGATGGGGTAACCCTTGTAATTGGCTCCTCTACTTTAAACGGGAAGCCTGTTAAAGGAAAAGTTGACAGGGGATTTTTGGTTTTTGACCTTGGGGACATTGAAGGGAACGAGCCAGTTCAGATAGCTTTTAAGCTCTTTGTTAGAAAAGAGTTAGAACTCAACGAGCTTCCCTACATCCTCGTTGGGAGGCTGCGGACTGGCAAAAAGGTCTTTATCTCAAAAGGAGGGGGAGTTCTTAGAGAGTTTGCCTCGGTAAAGGATGAAGGAAGGTTAAATGTTAAGGCTTCAAAAGGTCAAAAGGTTAATTTGGGTATTCTTTTCCCTGACAGGGACGTAGTCGTTCCCACTAAGTCAATAGATGTTGAGGTTGCGGTTCCCATTAAGTCAAAGTTTAGCTTTACGGTTAATGGGACTCCCATTCCAAAGGACCGTTTGGCGGAGAAGAGCGTTGACAGAGCAAAGGGGGTGATTCGCCTGAAGTATCTTGGCATCCCGCTTGAAAAGGGGGAGAACACTTTAGCCCTTGAGTTTAACGGGAAAAAATTTGTAAGAAAGGTTGTAGTTTCCGGTGAGTTAGCTGACCTTAGCTTTAAGCTCTATCCGGAGGAGCCTGTAGCAGATGGGAAAAGCTCAGCTTACGTTATAGTTGAAGCCCACGATAAGGACGGTAGGCCCGCAAGGGTAAGCACTTACATTGAAGTTTACGTGGACAAAGGAGACATTTACGACTATAAGGCCGGAACCTACAAGAAGTTCGTAAACGACGGGTTTAAGGTAAGGCTCGTTGACGGGAAAGCCGTTATTAGACTTTCGCCTGCTAAACACCCGGAGGAGAGAACTTTAAGGGTTGTTTATGGGGATATAGAGAGGGAGGTAAAGGTTCAGTTTTACCCGGAGAAGAGGCCGTGGTTAGTTGTTGGGGAGCTTGAAGGAGCTATTGGTTTCTCAGGAACCCATAACTCTCCGTCTAAGTTTACTGAAATGCCTTATGACCACTCCGGTGGGGATACAGACTTTAAGGGAAGGGGAGCTCTTTTTGCTAAGGGGGCTTTGAGAGACTACACAGTAACGATACGATACGATACGAAGAAGCCCGATGACGTTTTACTTAAACAAAACATTCCTTCAACTGAGGAGGGCCAGTTTTACCCGGTTTACGGAGACGATTCGGAGCAGTACTTTGAGGCAAAGAGCAAAAGACACCTGTATTTAAGGATTGATAAGGGTCTCTCTTTCTTCCTCTTCGGAGACTACAACACTGAGTTCGGAAGTGAATTTGACTTTAACAAGTACTCACGAACTTTTAATGGAATTCTTGTTAACCTTGAAGAGAAGGAAAACTTCAGAATTAAAAGCTTTATAACGGAGAACTCTCAAGGTATAGTAAAGGAGGAGTTTAAGGGTAGAGGAACCTCAGGGCCTTTCTTCCTGAAAGGTGAGCCTGTTGAATTTTCGGAAAAAGTCTGGATAGAGGTAAGGGATAGGTATAATCCCAATATTATCATTGAGAAAAGGCAGCTAAATAGGTTTACGGATTATGAGATTAACTATGAGAGCGGCTTCATAATCCTTCACCAGCCTTTACCGGAATTTGACCAAGACCTTAACCCTCAGTTCCTTATAGTTACCTACGAGACTGAAAAGTTAAAGGAAGACAAGTACATGTATGGCCTGAGAGGGGAAAAGTGGATAAGAGGAGTTAGGTTAGGTGCATTTGGGATTAAGGAGGAACATCCTCAAAGGGATAAGAAGCTTTACGGTTTTGATGTTTACTACTACAAAGGCGGTTTAAAGCTCCTTGGGGAAGTTGCTCACTCTGAAGGGTTTGAAGGGGAGAATTTTAGCACTACGAACGGGGGGGCTTATAGGCTGGAGCTCTCCTACTCCCAAAAGCAGCTTCAAGGAAAACTCTTTTATAAAAAAGTTGAAGATGGCTTTCAGAATCCCTCTTCCACTACAGCTGAAGAAGGTTATACGACTTACGGCGTGAAGCTCCTTAGGGACGTTGGCTCCTTGAGGGTCTCGGCAAACGCCCTTGTTGACGATAGGGAAAATACTGAAAGGAAAGAAGCAGATGTCCTTCTTACAAAGCGCCTGAGCGAAAAATTCTCTATAGACTTAGGAGCGAGGTACAACGAAGAGGATAAAGATAGCTACGTTCAGGCCATAGGAGGCATTCAGTTTATGCCTACCAAAAAACTAACTTTAAAGTTAAGGAGAGAGCAGTCAATAGGAGGAGATAGGGAGAGCTCCTACTACCCGACGAGAACCATAGTTAAAGTTAACTACAAGTGGAGCAATAAGACGAATACTTACCTTCAAACTGAAATAAGGGAGCTCCCGGATGAAACTAACTCCCTCACAACCTTTGGAGTAAACTCTCAAATTGACGAAAATACAACGGCCTACAGTAAATATACCCTTGACGACGGAAGTAGTGGTTGGAGAACACAATCCCATATAGGCTTAAACAGAGTTTTCAAATTAAAGGACGACCTTGCTTTTGATTTTGGAATTGAGAACGTTCATACCTTTAGCGGAAACAGCGATAAGAAGGACTATACTGCCTTTAGGCTAAGAGGTCTCTACACCCAAAATGACAGGTATAAGCTCTCGGGGGAGTATCAAATCAGGTTCGGCCGGGTTGATACTGAACACCTTTTAAGAGTTGGAGGGGTTATAAAACCCTCTGAAGACTATACTCTCCTGCTTCGCGACAGGTTCTTCCTCTCAGACTACAGGGAGAATGAAATTCTCCTTGGTCTTGCTAAAAGGCCTGTAAAGGATGATAAGTTAAACTACTTATTGAAGTTGCGGTGGAAGGTCTCAAGTAGAGATGAGACTACGAACAGGTATATACTCTCCTATCACGTCAACTGGCAACCCAAGGAAAGGCTTACTCTTATGGGTGAGTATGCGGCCAAGTACGTTGACGTGAAAGATGTGGGAACCTCATTTACCGACCTTATAAGGGGAAGGGTTCTCTACGACGTTACAGACCGTCTTGACTTCGGCTTCCACGCAGGCCTTATGAGGCAGACCTCTACCGATACCTATACCCTCTCTTGGGGGCCGGAAGTCGGATACGTTCTCTTTGAAAATTTCTGGATTTCCTTGGGCTACAACTTTAACGGCTTTAAAGATGACGACTTTGACGATGCCAAGTACTGGGCCAAGGGCTTCTACGTTAAGTTCAGGTTGAAGTTTGATGAGAGTTACCTCAGTAAATTAAAGCTTTTGAAGAAATTTAAGGGGGGAAGTTGAAAAAGTTAGTGCTTTTGATTTTTCTCTTAACCTCTCTTTCCGGGATTGCCGAAGCCGGGAAGCTTTCCCTTTCAGAACAAAAGGGAGAGTTAACTTTTACCGCCATGGGAAGGGCACAGGTTGAGCTGAAGCTCTTTAACGATGCCGGCCGAAGGCTGCGTTTAACCTCCTACTCAAAGCCGTGAGGTGTAAAGGTGAAGTTCCCGGAGGGAATGGTCGTAAAGGGGGGAGATTTCCTTGACGTTGTTGTTGAAACTGCCAGAGAAACTACAGAGCTCCGTCTCTGTTTTGATAGGGAGATAGCTCCCGGTAAAAAGTGTTTCTTTTTGCTCCTTAAGAACAAGGGCTACGGCGAGCTGAGGAGAATCCCCATGACTCTTCCTTCAGTTGATTACAGGAGGGATTAATGTTAGGAGTGCTCTTAAGACTGTTTTTACTCGTCTTTTTCTTGGGCTCTTCGGCTCTGGCTTCCTCCAACTCTTCCCGAGGGCTTTACATATGCGTTAAGGATTCTCCCGACCCGGTCAGTTGTGGCAAAGAGGTAACCTATACGGTTGAAGTAAAGAATAACAACTCTACTACTTTGACCGGGGCGGAGTTCGGGTTTCAGTGGTTTAACGATGGAGTTTACCTGAAGCAAGTTGTTCCCTTAACCGGGGGAGGATGGCAGTGTGACAGGAATTCTCCCTTCTCAAAGGAGGTTGTCTGTAGGAATCGGAGTGGAATGCCTCCGGGCAGGGTAGATAGGTTTAAGGTCGTTCTCGGCGTTGCTAAAGAGACTAATCCTATTAGAGTTTATGCCTACCTTAAAGGTGTGGTTTACTGTTATTGTGAGGCATCGGTTGGGGTTTGGGAGAGCACGAGAGTTTGTTGCTCCGCCGTTTCCGACCCCTGCGACAGCTTTTCGGTTTCAATGAGAAGCGATAAAAAGAGAATAAAGAAGGGGGAGAAGGTAAGGTTTACGGTAGAGGTTAGGAAAGATAATGGCTACTCACCCGACGGGAAGTACGTCAGCTTTGACATTTACTGGAGCGGTAATCTAAAGTACGTTTGGAGCTCCAGCGGCTTTAGCTGTACAAACTACGGCGACCATCTCCACTGCTGTAGGAATGATTATGACTGGGGCGGAAGCTTAACTTACCTTGACCTTGAAGGAGTTTCTCCCGGAAAAGGAAAGGTTAAACTAAAGAACTTCAGGGTAGAGGGGAGCTACTGCGATAGAGGCACTCATTGCTCAAAGCTTACATACTCAAAGAAAGTTACCGTAAGCTCTCCCAGAGCCGACCTTTCGGTTAAAGTTTCCGACTCACCCGACCCTGTAAGTCCGGGTCAGAAGCTCACTTACTCGCTTACCGTCTCAAACGGCGGGCCCGACGAGGCCGTTAACTCCCTCCTTTCTGTTTCCCTCTCCCGCTACCTCAATTCTCCCCGGTACTCTTATGACGGTGTGCACTGGTACAATCTCGGCAACTCCGTTAACTTGGGTACTCTGAGGAAGAGAGCTTATAAGAGGCTTTACATAAGGGGAACTTTAGATTCGGACTTTAAAAGGTCCTCCTTAAGCTCAAGCTTTTCCGTTAACTCCTCTACGCCAGACCCTTACTCTTCAAACAATTCTGCTACCGAGTATACGAGGGTAGTATTCCCCGACCTTACCGTCTCAATTTCCGATTATCCCGACCCCGTAGCTCCCTCCCAGCTCTTGACCTACAGAATAAAGGTAAAGAACTCGGGAGACGGAAAGGCCTACGGAGTTATTCTTGAGGATAGACTGCCTTCATACCTCCTCTCCCCCGTCTACTCCCTTGACGGGGGACTCTCCTGGAAGCCCTGGAAGGGCTCTGCTGAGCTGGGTGATTTTCAGTCTTCGCAGGAGAAGGAGCTCCTTTTAAGGGCCACAGTCAGTAAAGATTACAGGGGAACGTCAATTCTTAACTCGGTTTCTGTTAAGTGTTCCAATGCCGAGCTTAACTTGGAAAATAATTCGGCTTCTGAGAGAACGGCCCTTGTTTATACCGACCTTCAGGTTTCAATTGCTGACTCTCCCGACCCGATTTCTCCCGGCCGGACTTTAACCTACAAGATAACGGTGAAGAACCTCGGTCCTTCGGTTGCAAAAGAGGTAATCGTTAAAGATGAGCTTCCCTCCGCTCTGGTTAACACCTATTACTCCCTTGATTCGGGAATTACGTGGAACAAGTGGAGCGGGGCTCTTGAAATCGGAGACTTAGCGGTCGGGAGCAGTAGGGTGGTTTTGATAAGAGGGGAGCTCTCTAAAGACCTCTCCGGAAGCTGCATTGAGAATAGGGTTTCTGTGACAACTGTAACTGCCGATGTAAACCCGAAGAATAACGTTGCCGTAGAACAGACTAAAGTTATCAGAGTTGCTCCTTTAGACCTTGAAATTAAAATGACGGCCGATAGGAGTACCTACAGCTTTGTTAACAGGGATATCACTTACACAATTACCGTTAGAAACCTCGGAAGTGCCGAAGCCCAAAATGTTGAAGTTGTTGACCTTCTACCTTCCGACTTGCTCTTCGTTTCTATTAATCCTCCTTCCGGCTGGAGCTGTTCAAGTGGTGCAGGAGAGGTGAGGTGTAGGGGGAGCTCTCTCCGGGCCGGCGGGGAAATTACCTTTATTCTTAAGACCCGCGTTAAGTTCGGTTCGGGGGATGAGATAGTCAACTCGGCCCGTGTTTCAATATCCTCCCCCGAGACCGACCTTTCCAACAATCAAGCTCAAGTTACCGTCAGGCGTCTTATAGTTGAGCGCAATCCCCCCGGAGGAGGAATCAACCCTATTAACAGCTTTATAAAGTTCATTCCTACTCCGTCCCCTCTATTTAGGAGGTTTGTCCAGTGATTCGGAAGAGGGTTATGGTAAGGGTCTTTATCGGACTTATATTCGGGTTGCTTCTTTTTTCTTCAAGTGCTCTGGCGACCCTCCAGGATGAGGGTTGGGGTCAGGGTATGTATTTGAGAGTTAACAACAACTCAGATAGCGATATTTGGGGTAGGTGGTACTGTTTCCAAGTTTCCGAGGATAATGACGAGTTCTGGAGTAAAGTTCAACCGGATGCGAGGGATATTCGCTTTACCCTTGATGACGGTGAAACCCAGAGGATTTTCTACGTGTACGAGTGGGATTATCCCAATAAAAAGGCCACCATCTGTTTCCGCGTTCACCATATCCCTCCCAATTCCAGCAAAGATTACATCATGTGGTGGAATAACCCCAACGCCGAGTGTAGGGGTTGGAACGGCAGCTATTGTGACGGAACTCTCTTCTTAAGTGAAGGAGACCCCCTTGAAACCCTTTATCAGGTAACCGGTTTTTACAACGTTACCGTTACAGGAGGTACCTTTAGAACCGGAGACAATACCAACGAGGATACGGCCTCGCAGATAACCGATACTTCTTCGGCCACCCTTAACCTGCCCTCTAATGCCGTTGTTGTTAAGGCCTACCTCCTGTGGGGAGCTTCTTCGGATACCGTTGACGACACCGTTACTCTCAACGGACATACCGTAAAGGCCGACAAGACCCACCAAGCCGTTAGGCCTTTTGACGCCGAAAAGTTCTACGGAGCCGTGGCCGACGTTACTGACATTGTAAAGTCTACCGGAAGCGGAACCTACACCCTAACAGGCCTTACCGTAGAGAACGATAGGCTCTGGAAGTCCTCCTCAACCACTTTGGGAGGGTGGTCTCTTATCGTTGTTTACACCCAGCCCGATGACATGACCGTAAGGAGGATTAATATCTATGAAGGGTTTAGTCTTATAAGCCATAATAAAGAGGACTTTGACCTTTCCGATATCCTTATAGGTTCTCCCGTGGAGTCCTTCGTTACAACAATCACTTGGGAAGGAGACCCGGACCTAAAGGGTAGTGATGCCTACGGTAATACCGAGCACTTTGAGGTTAACGGCCATACCCTCTCTGACGATACCTACAACCCGGCCGATAATCCCTACAACTCCAAGTCTTCTGCTTTGGAAAGGGACGATACGTACGGGGTGGATATTGACCGCTACGATATCTCAAATTACGTAAGCTCCGGTCAGACCCAGATAAGGGTTCACTATGAGACGGCGCAGGACCTCGTAATCAACCCGGCGGTTATTGTTGCAACCAAGCTTGCCTCGGTGTCGGGTCACGTTTACGAGGACCTTAACGGTGACGGAGATATGAGCGATAAAGTTCCCCTTGAAGGGGTTAAGGTTAAGCTCTTTAAGTCCGACGGGACGCTCGTTAAGGAGACTACAACAGGCCGGTACGGAAGGTACTACTTCGCCGGAGTTGAAGACGGCGATTACTACGTAGTCGTTGATTCAAAGACCGTTCCGCCTTCCCAAGGTTTTAACGGAGGGGCTTCCCAGGGAGATGTATGGGCCGAGCAAACTTACGTGAGTACTCAGGATAACTCTCCGAGCTACGCGAGAGGAGTTTGTGATAGTGACGGAGATGAGACGACTGCTCCCGAGCTTGTTTCCGGGAGCTCTGTCTGCTTCGGCGGGGCTTACGGAAATAAGAGCGATGATGCCTCTTCTCTTTCAACTGCGGAACACAAGATTTTCGTTCATATTCAAGACGCTTACACCATAGAGAACGCCGATTTCGGTTTCTCCTTTAACGTTGTTACCAACGTAAACGACAGGGATGATGACGGAGATAACCCCCGAACTGCTCAGGGCTCCCTGAGGCAGTTTATTCAGAACGCCAACGCCATATCCGGAGCAAACTATATGCGCTTTGTTCCGGCGGTTAAGGCCAACTCCCACAGCTGGTGGACAGTTGTTCTTAACATTACCGCCGACTCAAATAACCTCTATGCCCTTCCGCCGATAACCGATTCAAATACTACGATTGACGGAACTGCTTACAGCTATCAAGACGGGAAAAGCGTAAGGAATACGAATTCCGGCTCGGTTAGTGCCCCCGGGAGTGCAGGTACCCGGGCCTACTCAATACCTCCCTTTGACAAACCGGAGCTTGAAGTAAATGCCGACAACAGGGGAAGTGCCTTTACTGTGAAAGCTTCATCTGTCACTGTAAAGAGGGTAGCCGTCTACAACGTTCCTACGAACACCGATAAGTACCCGGCCTGCGTTTTCGTTGATAGCGGCTCCGATATCCTAATTGAGGATAACTACTTGGGAGTGAGGGCCGACGGTGCTATGCCTCCCTCCTCTGAAAGGGCTTTTGAGGGGGTGGTCATAAACTCCCATGCCCGTGTTGACGTAAAGCACAACTTGATAGCCTATATAGACGATACGGGTATTACTCAGAACGGTGAAGGTACGATAGAGGAAAACTACATTCACCATACCGGCCTTTCAGACTCCTGCGGTGATTCAATTACTTTTGAGTTTATGGTCGGCCCCTCCTACACTCGCACGAAGGACCAGGTAGTAGTGAAGAATAACTACATTGGGAATTCTGCAGCTTACGGTATAGAGTCTTGGGGAGATGACGGCGGTTATACGATTTCAAATAACACCATAACCAAGAGCGGTCGCGGAAGCGAAGACGGAGGCCTCTGCGGTGACGGTAATCTCGGTACCACAGAGCTCGGAGGTATAAGGTTCTTCGGTGATGGAAGTCTTGTTGAATACAACAAAATCTTTGATAATCCCGGCTCCGGTATTGTTCTTGTAGCAATTGATGGCTCTACTCCTTCCAAACGGAACAGAATAACGAAGAACAGCTTCTACTCAAACGGAGGTATTTCCATAGACCTTGACCAGACCCACAGGGAAGGTACCGGCGGGAGCGTTAATCCTAACGGAGACGGCGTTACACCCAACGACGGAGTTAAGAATTCAAATCAACAAAATGAAGGGCTTGATTACCCTGTCTTTACGTCGGTTTCCCTTAATGGCAGTACTCTCCACGTTGAGGGTTATGTCGGTACACCCGATAGACATATAGAGGAAGTTCTTACTATTGAGGTTTACAAAGCCGACGATGACGGAAACAATAACGGAGAGGTATTTGAGGGAGACGGTAAGTCGGTTCCTCACGGTGAGGGAAGGGTTTACATAGGTTCCTGTACTACTAACGGTGATGGAACTTTTAACTGTGAGATTTCCTCTTCGGGTCTATCTGTAGGTGATGAGATAACGGCTATTACTATAGATTCTTCGGGGAATACTTCCGAGTTTTCGGCTAACTATAAGGTTTCTTCTCCAAATAAGATTACTGGATATGTTTATGAAGATTCTAATCACGATAGGGTAAGGGCTGCGGGTGAGACGGGAATAAGCAATGTAAGGGTGGAGCTCTGGTACTATGACGGCTCCAACTGGACTATGGAGGCCTCAACACAAACCGGTGATGACGGCTACTTTGAGTTTACTCCTTCTCATACGGGAACTTACAGGGTTATTGAGGATTACAACAACAATGCCGGTGATAACTCCGAGGAGGGCTCCGACCCCGACGGCTACATCTCCACAACTCCCAACGTCAGGGAGATTTCTTGGGATAACTCAAAGAACATTATAGTTGACTTCGGAGATTTCCACGGAGCTAAGGTTTCCGGAAGGGTCTTTAACGATATAGGTAAAGGTTATGCTACTTCGGATGAGGCCAATAACGGTATCTACGACTCTACTGAGAAGGGAATTCAGAACGTAAAGGTAAAGCTCTGTAAGGATAGTGCCTGCTCCGAACCCGTTTCTGAAGCCCTTACAGCGGGAGACGGAACTTTCCAAATCTGGATACCTGCAGATGGGGTTTCCGACGGGCAGGAGCTCTACCTTATTGAGTCGGACCTCTCGGGCTACACTTCAACCGGTGACTCTATAGGCTCTACCGTCGTTCACGACTGGCGGGGCTCCCTCAGGGAGAGGAACACTCTTAGCCTGACTATGGAGGCCGGCAGGGAGTTTAAGGACTACAACTTCGGAGACGTTAAAGTTGTACAGATTGCACCTCCTCAGAGCTACCTCGTTTCCTCGGGAGACAGCATTACGATTAAGCACAGGGTTAACGTCTCAACTCCCGGAACCGTTGCCCTCATGCTCGCAAGTCAGGAGGGGTGGGATTACTCTGTCTATAACGACTCCAACTGTGACGGAGAGCCCGAGGGAGCTCCCGTTTCACCCTCTGACGGCTACTACGTCCTCAATGACGGAAAAGCGGTAGGAGTCGGGGATTACTGCGTCGTTATAAAGACCGTCGTTCCGACAAGTACCCCCGACGGAACCGTAGAGAAACTTGACCTTTTTGTTTACGAGGATTGGAAGAATACTTCCGGTAATAACGGGGAGACCGGTAGCATCTACGACGATTCCAACTCGGTCTCCGACACTATAAAGGTCAGCAGCTCCAACTCCGGAATGCTGAAGCTTGAGAAGTGGGTCAGGAACGTCACAATCCGTCAGGGCTTTACAAAGAGTAATACGGCCAGACCCTGTGAGGTTCTTGAGTACAGAATAGACTTTAAGAATGTAGGCTCTACGCCGGTTAAGTTAATTGTTCTCAGCGACAACATTCCCGACGGTACCCACTTCCTCACTTCAAGGTACGACGAGGGGAGAGCCGACGTTCAGGTGGAGGTTGACGGAAACTACTTCTACGGTAAAGTAAGTGATAATCCCGATACAGACGGGGTTGTCTTTGACGGCCATACCTTAAAGGTTGACCTTAATAAACTTACCGGCGGCCAGTACGAGGAGCTCCTTCCCGGAGTGGAGGGCTGGCTCAGGTACCAAGTCCGGTTAGACGGAAACTGCAATTAGCGGAGGTTAGGAGATAGCTTTGACTATCTCTTCCTCCAATTTTTTTAGCCTCTCCTCGTCCTCTATTTTCCTGTAGTCCATGTCGGTAATGTAGAAGCTGTCTATTACCCTGTTGCCCTCGGTTGCAATTATCGCCCTTCTCAACCTCGTTTTCTGCTCAAGGAGGACTTTCGTTATTGTGTAAAGAACTCCAAGCCTGT
>Ga0256838_1000632_pt1 | contig 20142 bp, 21 predicted proteins | sample 4571419metaG_FD_185978 | JGI IMG/M metagenome (GOLD analysis project Ga0256838, IMG submission 185978) | Hydrothermal vent microbial communities from Guaymas Basin, Mexico - 4571-419 | ecosystem: Environmental > Aquatic > Marine > Hydrothermal vents | place: Mexico: Guaymas Basin | collected...
TCTGGCGTGTCTTCCGGGCCCGGCTGGAGCCCCTTGACTCCCTCGTGGTGTTCTACCTTCTCCAGCTGCCGCCCAGCTTCGACGCCCGCCCCCTGCACGTGGAGAGGCTCGCGGCCTTCGCGGAGGAGGTGGGGCTGGGCGAGAGGCTGGCGGTGGAGTTCCGCCACCCGAGCTGGTGGAGCGGGGAGCGGCCTGGGCAGCGGCTGGCCCAGAGGCTGGGCTTTACCCTGGTCTCGTTCGACGCGCCCCCGCCGCTTGGCACCCTGCTGTGGAGGAGCGGGGCCCGCTCCTATCTCCGGCTGCATGGGAGGACGGGCTGGTACAGCCACCGCTACAGTCGGGGGGAGCTGGAGGAGCTTGCCCGGGGCCTGCTGGGGCTCGGCGCCGGGGAAAACTACGTGTTCTTCAACAACGACCACGCGATGCTTGAGAACGCCCGGGAGATGAAGGCTATCCTTGGGGGGCTTGGCTGCAGCGCTGGTGGAGCCTCCTTAGGGCCTCGACGTTGAACACCGCGTAGGTCTCTCCCTTCTCCGCGGTGAAGCCCTCTAGGCCGGCCTCCCTGCGAAGCCTCTCTAGGCAGGGCTCGCCGCACTCCTCCAGCGCGGCCAGGACGTGCTCGAAGCGAAGGTAGCCCGTCTCCTCGGCGTCGTGGCGCCGGTAGAGCCCGACGAGGGCGACGCGGAGCCTCTTCTGCCCCGACGCCTCCACCATGGGGAGCACTATGTGGCCCCGGTCTCTGAGGTACCGGCAGAGCGCCCTCATGAATGCCTCGACGGGGTCAACCGCGCCCGGCAGCGCCATGGCCCAGTCTGCCTCCGCCGGCTTGCTCGCTGAGGGCCCGTATCGGCTCCCGGGCCTCGAGCATCATCCTGTAGACCTCCTCCTCGCTCACCTCTACGCCGTGCTCTCTCAGCGCTTCCGCAACGGCCCTGGCGGCCGCGCGGAGCGGGTCCCCGCCCCCCTCTATGGCCTCTAGGACCGCCTCCTCGGCGCGGAAGTAGATCGGGAACCTGGCCCTGCCGTCGGGAAGGAGGGCCTTGAGGACGGGCTTGACGCGCCACATCGCCTCGTAGAGCTTCTCGAGCACGGTGTCCCCCTCGAGGCAGCTCTTTATCCTCTCGAGGGCGTGGCGGGCTACGACGCCGCTCCTCCCCTGCGTCGTGACAGCAACCTCGAGGGCGCCGCCGAGGAAGACGGCGCGGTACGGCACCACGATCTCCGTCCTCGCAGCGTCGGTGGCGTCGTTCACCCACTTCCTGGCCCCCCGGGCCAGCCTCCAGACCGCCTCGTTGACTCTAGGCTCACTGGTCGCAGCCACGACTATGTCCGCCCACTCGATGTAGGGCCGCAGCGCCTCTTCCCGAGAGGCGTCTAGCTCCACGAGCTCGACCCTGCCCCTCCTCGCCGCCTCCTCGAGCTCCCTGCTGAACGCTAGCCCAACCACCCGCACCTCGGCGCCCGCCTCCGCGAACATGAGGGCTCTCCTTGTTCCCACGCGGCCTCCGCCGACAACGAGCACTCTCCGTCCTGCCAGTTCGAGCCAGAGCGGCAGCCTCGCCAAAGCCATGCCCCCTCCAGGCCACGCTATGGCGCCATACCGCGTCATGTAGGCGGCCTCTCCAGGTAATAAGTGGGAGCCCGTGCCGGGCTCGGGGGTGTAGCTCTGGTAGGTAGCGCTGTGACGCGCTGCTGGCACGTGACGCGGCCACGGCTCTGTGGCATCCAACATCAGTAAGGTTCACAGATACACAAACAGTTTAAGAAAAGAGCTAACCAGGGTTCTGCATGGCCCGCCTGAGGGCCAAACCAGGGGAGACCTCAAAGGAGAGAGGTGCGTAAGGCATGCGCCTCGTATACGCGGTCGGCCTACTAGCCCTACTCTTCGCCGCCATAGGTGTAGCCTACTCGCTCTGGAGCCAGACACTAACAGTCAAGACGACGGTCAACACCGGTGAAGTAAAGGTAGCCTTCGATCCCGACAGCCTCAGCGTCACCGACAACGGCGCCGACCCCCAGGCCAGCGGCTACAACAACGGTGACAACCTAGACGTGGCCAGCGCTTCACTCCAGGTATCCAACACCGTCGACGGCAACGCGATAGAGCTAACCTTCACCATAAGCAACGCCTACCCTGGCTACAGCGTCTGCGCAAACTTCGACGTCATGAACATAGGCAGCATACCTGTAGACCTAACCGACATACAGATAGGCCAGTATGACAACAAAGCCCTCGAAGTCACCATAAGCCCGCAGCCCAGCGAGGGCGTCAGGATAGACCCCGACAGCTCGAAGACCTTCCAGCTCTGCGTAACCGTGAAGGATGGCGCGGCTGAGAACGACAACTACAGCTTCGACGTGACCCTAAAGTTCACACAGTGGAACGGCCAGTAACGCCGTAGCGAAACGTCGTAGCGACTAGGCACCACGACCCCACGCGTTCCCCCTCGTTTTTTGAACCGAGGAAGTCCTCCCCCACAGTGTTTTCATGCTAGCGGATCTACATGCCCCTCCCCTATGTTACGAGGTGTTCGCGCCTTGAGGGTGGCGTTGGCGCTGGCTGTGCTGACGGTGCTGCTGGCTGCCACAGCGGCGGCCTACTCGCTCTGGAGCCAGACGCTGACGGTTAAGACCGCGGTGAACACGGGTGAGCTGGACGTGGAGGTGACGAGCGCGAGCCTCCTAGACACGTCCTGCAGCGACCCCAGTAGCCCGGACTACGTGATAGCGTTGACTAACCGGCGGCCAGACTTCTACCAGTATAGTCAGCTGCAGGAGCCAGACAGCAACGTGGCTTGTGGCAGCTACATGCTGGTGGACAGCGACGGGGATGGCGACTATGACACTATAGAGGTTGTGCTGTACAACGCCTATCCGAGGTACTATAATAGCCTCTCGTTCGCGTTCCGGAACAATGGCAACATACCGCTCAAGCTGTGGTACATAGAGATAGGCCGAGAGGATGATCGCGGCCAGTACCAGGTCATAGACAGGATATACCTTGAGGATCTCGGCGACCTAACTGACTCTGATGGCGTGCTGCTAGACCTGACCGGCGACGGCAAGCCCGACATAGCTGTGCACCTAGAGGACAGCCTCGGCGACCTCATAATGCCCGGACAGGGCAGGACCGGCTACACGCTCCAAATGGCGGTCCTCGACGACGCACCCGAGGCCTCCACGTTGGTCTTCTATGTTAAGCCGGTCGCGGTCCAGTGGAACGGCTTCACCGAGAGCCCTCAGCCTAGGTAGCGGAGCCCCATCCCTCCCTGACATGTTTTTCCTTTGCCAACAGGCTCCTTGCCGGGAGTAGTCCTTCACCGCGTCCTTGGCCTTTGGCGCTCCCTAGTTACGTGGGTTGGACCGCAGGGTGGAGGCGTCGTGACGCAGCGCTGGGCGCGTGCAGCGGTGGCGGCAGCAGCGGCCTACATGGCTACCCGCAGCCTTGGCCTTCTCGGCCTGTGGGCCGTCTACCTCGACCCACTGGTGGGGGCGCTGCTGGTCTCTGCCGCGCTAGTCTACGAGGCTGGGAGGTGGGAGAGGTGGCTGCTTGCGCGTGGCGTAGAGAAGGCTGTCACCGCGTCGGTGGCGGTTATGGCGCTTCTATCCGGGCTTGGTGTGGCCACGGGGTTCGCGGTTAACGGCTTCGTGGCGGGCCACGTCTCTCCGCTCAGGCTGGCCTGGGTCGCCGGGGTGTTGGCCGCCTCTGCCCTGGCTGCACGGCTGCTGGGCGGGGCCCGCGGCGCGGCAGCCGCATCGCTGCTGGCTACGCTGGGTGCGGTTAGCGCCGAGTCTCTCCGCATCCTGCTTCTGCACCCAGGTGTCGGCGACGCCGCGGAGCTCCTCTACCGGCTAGTGATGGGGGCGGCGGTCGGAGTGGCTGCCCTCGACTACGGCGTGTTGGCTGGCCTGGTCTTTGGTTGGCTTGTGTTCGCCCTGCCCGCCTACGTGGTGCCCCTGCTGCCCCGGCTACCGTCAACGGCGCTCACAATGCTGATGGCCGGCACGGGGGTCGTCGCGGCGGTGTACATGCACGCGTCGAGGCTGGAGGCTCGCGGCCTCCTCCGTGGAGGCCTGCGTGGCCAGCTCCGTGGGCTTGCGACTGTGCTCGCGGTGGCCCTCGCCACGGCTGTGGCGCTGAAGAAGGGCTACCTGGCCGCGGTAGTGGCGACGGGCAGCATGGAGCCCGCTATAAGGCCGGGAGACTTGGTGCTAATTGCGCCCGCCGACCCCTCCAGCCTCAGGCTGGGAGATGTCGTCGCCTACGTTGGGCTCGACGGCAGCCTGGTGGTCCACCGCCTCGTCGGCGTCAGCGGGAGCGGCGGCAAGATACTCCTCTACGCGAAGGGCGACGCGAACAAGGCCACAGATCCCCCGTTCACGCCGGACAGGCTCGTTGGCAGGGTCGTGCTCCGCCTGCCCTACCTGGGGCTCCCCCAGCTGCTCCTAGCAAAGCTGCTTGGCAGCGTGGTGGCCTTCCCGGCGCTCCTCGCCTCCCTCGCCGCGTTGGCGGCGATGCTCGGCTCTGGCACGCGCCGCGTGGCCAGCGACTAGGGGTGGAGCATTGTTACCCTCCACGGCAACCTGCCAGGGTTACGTGCCCCTGCTACACAATTCTGCAATACTAGGCCTCGCAGGGGCTGTACCTGGCGCAGGAGCTGGCACCGGGGGAGATCCGCGCCTTGCCTGGGAGAAGGAGGGGCTTGATGGTTGTGGCCTCGCTGGCGCTCATAGCGTCCCTCGCCCTGGCCAGCGTCGGGGCGTTCATGGAGGTCTCTGAGGCCCAGCGGGGGCCCGTTGAGCCACCCAGGGTGAGGCTTGTCTCATTCCTCACAGCCCGCCTCGACGTAGAGCCTGTGCTCATCCTGGGCAACAGGAGCACGCTCCAGCTCCTGGAGCCCAACGGGACCCTCACGGTCCCCTTTAAGGTGCTGCGCCTGGTCCACGTCGAGCCCCGAGTGAGGGCGTCGGGAGTCAACGTAGACTCCAGTGAGCCAAGGCTACGGCTCTGGCTAGAGGTCTACGGGTTCCGCATACCCATCTCCTCAGCGAGCGGCAGCCTCGAGTTCAATATGAGCAGGCTCTACGCCCTCGCGGAGAGGGCCGCGCTGGAGGCGGGCCTAGGCAAGCCGAGCGAGGTACGAGTCATAGTAGAGGCCCGGGTTGCCGCAAAGCTGGACAAGAACGGAGCCACCGAGGTGGCCTCGCTGAGGCCGAGCCTGGTGCTCGTGAAGCGCGGCGCGCTCGTAACGGTCGAGTCGAGGCCCTCGAGCCGCGTGGTGACTCTCTCTGCGGCGCCTGCCGAGGACGGCTCCAGGGCTGGGCTCTACCTGCTGGCCGCTGGCATGGCGGGCATAGTGGCCTCTGCGGCGCTCTACGCCTACGCTAGGCCCCGGCCCCTGGTGTCCCCCGAGAGGACCGTGGAGGGCCGCATAGAGGGCGGCATACCCGTCGTCGAGGTGGCCTCCCCTAGGAGAGTGGCGGACCTGGCGGAGAAGCTGGACACAATCGTGATAGACGAGGGAGGCAGGATCTGCGTCGTGGACCGTGGCGTCGCGTACTGCGCCCCCAAGCCCTCCGCGGAGGAGCCGGCGGCCGGGGACGGGGCTAGCCCCAGAGGAGGCGGCGGAGAGGCGCAGGGATGAACCCCCCACGCCTCATCATTGCCTCGTTCCTGCCTCCCCCTGGGTCCATGACCGGGGCTTTGCCCAGTAGGCCTCCGAGCTCGACCAGGTCGCCGGGCCTTGCGCCGGGCGCAGGCAGGAGCCTGACGCCCAGCGTCTTCCCCTGCACGGCCGCCACGGTGAGTGTGTCGAGCACCAGGCCGCTCAGTCTCATTTCGCCAGCCTCCGCCGGGACGGGCACCATGTCCACCCCGGTGCTGCACACGGATGTCATTGCGAGCAACTTGTAGACCGTTATCAGGCCCCGTGCCGCTGCCTCGGCGAGGCCACTGTCCTCGCTCACGGGTATCATCGCGCCGCTATAGCCGCCCGCGCAGCAGACCCCCATCGCGCCGCCCCTCTTGAGGGAGTCCACTAGGAGGGCGAGCGCCGCCACGCTGCCCGGCGCGCCCGCCTCGACACCTATCGCCTCCAGGACGGCGGCTATGCTGTCCCCGGGCTCTGGTGTGGGCGCGAGCGAGAGGTCAACGCTTCCTATAGCGTAGCCCGTCTCCTGGGAGACCTTCTCGGCCACCAGCTGGCCCAGCCTCGCGACTTTGAAGCCTATCCTGCGCAGCTCCCCCGCCAGCACGTGCAGCGGAGCCTCCATCGGGAGCCCCCGGAGAGCCTCCGCGACAACCTTCGGGCCACTAACTGCCACGTTCACGACAGCCTCGGGCTCGCCGAGGCCGTGGTGCGCGGCGGGGAGGAAGGGGATGTCTGGCGCCACGTTGGCTGTTACGAGGAGCTTGGCGCCCGGCAGAGGCGAGCCGGCTCTCTCCACGGCCTCCAGCAGCGCAGAGACGGAGACCCTCACAGCGTCTAGGCTCACACCCAGAGCAGTAGAGCCCGCATTAACGAACCCCATGACCCTCTCAGTCTCCACGAGGATATCGGGCAACGAGTCTATCACGGCCGCAGCTGCGAGCGAGATACCCCTCTCCGCGAACGCCGAGACACCACCCACATAGTCTACGCCAGCCACGGCAGCCGCCCGGTCCACCGCTCGGGCGGCCTCTACGAGAGCCTCCACAGCCTTGTCGTAGCTGCGTGCCGCCAACGGCGCGGCAAGGTACTCGAAGGGGCTCAGCGCGACACGGACCGTGGTCACCTCGACGCCCAGCTCGTCAGCCACACGGTCAACCACGTGGCGGAGAACCCTCCCATGCTCCTCAACCAGCTCCTCCAGGCAAGAGACTGTGTCACCTATGCTCCCCGAGACGCAGCGCCTAGAGTCAAGGCTCAGCGTCACGCTCCGTACGTCAAGGCTCCGGTAGCGGAGCATCTCGACGACCTCGGCTATCTCGCCGAGGCCGTACAGCGGCCTCTCACCCAACCCCGAGCTCCCCTCCACTGCGAGCCAGCGGCTAGGGCCTCTCCATGTAGCGGACGACCTCGATGCTGTGGACACTCACCTCGACTCCCAGCCTCCTGGCCTCCTCCTCGAGGAGCCGCCTCAGTTCCCCGACGCCCACGCGGGCGGCGCCGAGATCAACTATCATAGCCATGGTGAAGACTCCTCTCATGACTGTCTGCGATATGTCGAGAATATTGGCGTTGACCCTTGCGAGGACTCCGGCGATACCGGCCACTATCCCGGGCCGGTCCCTTCCATGCACAAAGACTACCACGTGGCGCGCCCTGCCGCTGGCCCCTATGGAGCCGCTCCCCGGCTGCTCCACGCCGGCTCGCCCCCGGTAAAGGTTGCAACATCTGCCGCTGCTTAATGCTGCAGCGAGCCCTCCGGCCATAAGGTTCCTCAAGAGCCCCGGGCCGCTACGCCGAGTTTACAAACAAGGTTGTGGAGGAGACGGACGTGGGTATGTTCCGGGGCTAAACATATGATTCATCACTGTTCGCATACTGCATAACTATCTGCTGTGGTGTGACTACATTGCTGGGCAGCCTCCTCCGTGGCGTTAAGCGCTGGTGGCACCTCCGGGACCCGGAGATACAGTGGATGGTAGAAGGTCTGTGTGGATGAGGTCCCAGAGGAGGCTAACCCCGTGCCCCAGAGGATGGGGGGCCCTACAGCTTCGTCGCGGAGAACATCGAGGAGAACAGCTACCCCCTCGACGACCCCGACATAATGCTGACTGCGCTCCAGGCCTCGGAGGAGTCAAGGCGCTAGACGCTCCGCCTCCACGGTCTCCGGGGCGAGGTGCGGCTCCTCGTCTCCCGGCCCGAGCTCGCCAGGGCCCCCTACCTGGTCGTGCTCAACGGTGAGCAGTTCGACGCCTGGCTCCTCACATACTACGGTGTCATAGTCGCGGCCCGTCTCGACGAGGCCGGCGTAGGCACCAGCTACGGGCTACGGGCCATCCAGTACCTCGACGAGTGGAGCGGCACCGTGGACGCCACCTTCGTCAGGCTCCGGGACAGGCTCTACAGCTGGGGCCCCGAGTTCACCGTCTACATACGTGGCATAGACAACCAGCACCGCTACCTAGTGGTTACCCTGAACAATCTCTACCGGTACCTACTCGCCGGCGAGACCGGCAAAGCCCTCAGCGACACCCTGGACGCTCTAGTGGACTACACCAGGTTCCACTTCAGGAGCGAGAAGCGCCTCTTCGACAAGTACGGCTACCCCCGCGCCGAGGGCCATAGGAGGCAACACCGCTGGCTCGTAGAGAAGGTCGAGGCGTTCATGGAGAAGTACCGGGCGGGCGAGGAGAGGCTCACCCTCGAGGTGCTCCACTTCCTCGCCGACTGGGTCCGGAACCACATACTCAACAGCGACCATGACTTCGGCGAATGGTTCCTAGAGCACAACGTGCCCATAGTCGACCCAGACTCGTAGAGAAGTACCGGGGAAGGGCCGTAGCGCACTAGCAGCCACGCCGCCCCTCCTTTTCTCCCATAAACCCCCGCCATGGTCTACCCCATCCATCCCCTCGGGGGTGAATACGTGGCAGGCAGGGCCATACTGGCGCTGCGTGCGTCTAGGCTCCTCGTGGCGGCCTCGATGCCGGGCCTCGTCGCTGCCCTCGTAGCCGCAGCCGCGGCTAGGCCCCTTCTCCATGCCAGGCTGGTTGCGCTCTACACGCTCCCGGTCTTCATAGCGGGGATAGCTGCCGCCTACGCCGCCTCCTCCGCCCCGAGGAGTAATGCTGCCGTCCTCTACGCTCCTCTCGCGTCGCTGGCTCTCCTTCCGGCGGCAGTAGCGGCGGCCGCGGGGTGCTGTGTCCTGCCGCTCTCTCTCGCGTCGCTGGCCTTCGCAGCCGCCCTGGCTACGGCGTCGCGGGGACTCCGAGGGAGCCTTAGGCTCAGCGTGGTGGGGCTCTCTCTGGCCTTCGCGTCCTACGCCCTCGTGGTGGCAGCCCCCTACCCCAGGGGGCTGCTCTGGCTGCTCGCCGCTGTCTACACCGTGGCGTTTGGCTCCATCTATGCAGTTACGGTGCATAGCTTCCCTCGGACCTACGGGCTGGAGCCGCGCCGGCTGGCCGCCGTGGCGGCCTATGCCGCCAACGTGGCTGGGGCCTTGGTTCTCCCCCGCTGCCCTAGTCTCGGCGTGGCGTTGTTGCTCGTGGGTGTCCTCCTCTACCCGGCCGCGGCGCGCCTAGAGGTGGTGCCGCGGTGGCTACTCGGCGCCTGGAGGAGGCGGGGCGTGTCGGCGGCAGCGAGGAGCCACTGGTACTTCCTGGCTGGCCACGCTGCGGTGCTCGCCTCGCTGCCATTGGTGCTTGTAGGCTGGCTCCTCTATCTAGCGTGGGGCGACCTGGTGGCGGCTATCCACGCCTCAACAGTGGGCTTCGTCCTACTACACATAGAGATACACGCGCCGATGATGGTGCCTGTTATATACAGGATGAGGCATGCCAGGCGCTACTGCGTGGTGAACTATCTGACAGCGCTGGCGGCTGCGGCGCTGCTCGTGGCGGGGCTCCGCGGGCTGCCGCTGCTTCTCGTCGTCTCCTCGCTGGCGGCTACGCTTTACACCGCCTGGCCTCCCCCGGGGCGGTAGATAAGCGCTCGCCCGGCGACGTAAAGGTAACCTAATCTAAGCCCGCCTGGCAGGCCTCCTACTTGCTTCGGTGGACACCGTGGCCGAGGAGGTTAGGCATAGGCTGGTTGAGGGCATACTAGAGGACACGGTGCTGATCGAGCGTGCTGCGGTGGTCGACCTATATACCGGGTTTGAGAAGCTGCTCCGGTTCGTAGGCGGCCTCCTCTACACGGTCTCCAAGCGCGCTGGCAAGATGACCGCCCGGAGAATGAGGGAGAAGGGTCTCCTTGAAAGCATAGACTACTTCGAGGCTATGATGACGAGCTTCCTCCTGGGCGGCTACGCGGAGAAGGTCGTAGTGGAGGACGTTGAGAGGAGCCATGGCGAGGCTAGGGTGAGGCTCCGCGTCTACGGCACCCTCCTCGGCTCCCGGCTGAAGGACAGGAAGAGACCTGTCGACCAGCCGTTCGTTGGTTACCTGGCGGGCTGGCTTGAGGAGGCGCTGGGGGTCAAGGTTGACGGCCGAGAACTAGAGTGCGCCTCTCGTGGCGGCGACAGCTGCGTCTTCGAGCTCCGGGTGAGGAGCAGCGACGTGTCCGTGCCCGAACCGGGACGCGTCTATGCGAGGCCAAAAGTGAGGATACTCGTCGAACATTGAATACTAGTTCTTGCCCCTAGTGAGGCTCCTTATTAGCTCGATAGTGGTCCTCACGCCCCAGCCCGTGGCGCCACCCTGGCTGTAGTAGGGTCTCCAGGGCCCCTTCTCCTGCACCCACGCAACGCCCGCTATGTCAAGATGGGCCCACCTGGTGTCGCCGACGAACTTCTCGAGGAACTTCGCGGCAGTTATCGTCCCCGCTGGGCGGCCGCCGACGTTGCTTGTGTCCGCGGTCTTCGACTCCAGCTGCTTCTCGTAGACTGGCCACATGGGGAGCCTCCAGGCGGGTTCGCCCGCCCTCCACGCAGCCTCCTCAACCATCTTGAGGAGCTCCTCGTCATTGCCGAGAAGCGCGGCCGCATGGCTACCCAGGGCTATCACCGCAGCGCCGGTAAGAGTCGCATAGTCGAGCATGTAGTCGGGCTTAATCTTCTCCGCCGCGTAGGCCAGGGCGTCCGCCATTATTAGGCGTCCCTCGGCGTCCGTGTTGCCGACCTCGACCGTCAAGCCATTATACATCTCCAGCACGTCGAGTGGCTTGTAGCTGCGGCCGTCGGGTAGGTTCTCTACCGCTGGTATGAGGGCGGTGACCTCCACGGGTAGCCCCAGCAGGGCGGCCGCGACCACGCTGCCCAGGGCGGCAGCGCCACCAGCCTTATCGTACTTCATCTCCAGCATGTACTGTGGCGGCTTAAGGTCAAGGCCTCCAGCGTCAAAGGTTACAGCCTTCCCGATGAGGGCAATGCGCAGCCCTCCACCGCCGCGGTACCGGACTATTATCAGCCGAGGCTCGACCACACTGCCCGCGCCGACGGCCAGTATACCGCCCATGCCTAGCTCCTCCAGCTCTGGCCGGTGTAGCACCTCGACCTCGACCGGGACCTCTCTAGCCAGGCTCTTCACGTACTCCTCAAGCTTCTCAGGGTTCATCTTGTTGGCGGGGGCGTTGGCCACGTCGCGGGCGACACGGACAGCCACGGCTATGGCCCTGGCGGTCTTCTCTGAAGCCTCTGGCGCGTCCAGCACAATCTCCTCCAGCGTGTGGGGCGCCCGGCTCTTCTTCTTCAAGCTATAGACATAGTTGGCCATGTCGGCGGCGACGAGAGCCTGCTCCCAGGCCCACTCCTCGCTGCCGCCCTCCCCGGCGGCGTCCTGCAGCAGCCCCGGCTCGACCTCAATACCTAGGCGGTGCACCTTCCGCAGCTCCCTAGCAGCCTTAACGGCCGCCGCGACGGCAACACGGAGCCTCTCAGCGTCACCGTACCATTCCCGGTCGCCGCCGCCGGCGAGGATAAGCCTGGGAGGCCAGGTCTCCTGCCTGTAGATCAGCTTGGTCTCCTCCGTGTTGGCCGAAAAGTCGCCGAGCTCTATCACGAGCCTAGCCAGGGGCCCGCCCTTCTCCTTCGCCCACTCTAGGCCCTTCTTGCTGACCGCGAACGCGTAGGCGTCGACACCGTCCAGGGGGCTGCCCCTGCGGAAACTGGGCTTGGGGAGCGCCACTCCTGGCACACCCGTCGGGGCCGCACCAGCCCCTCATGGGATAAATAGTGGCCGCCGCGCGGCCTGCTAGGGCGTCGAGGCGCTGACTGTGACAGTCAACGCGACAACGCTCATCAACGCGAGTATAGTGAACACGAGCGTAGCGTAAAGCTCGACGTAGCAGGTCGGCCCATCCTCGGTCTCGCGGAGGTAGCTGGAGAGCATACGGTAAGCCATGTAGGCGAAGAACGCCGCAACCACAGCCAGCGCCACAGCGACAACCGCCATAGGCCCACGCCCGTGGGCACACCGTCATGTAGAATATACGCCTGCCATACACCCTTATTTGAGCAGTACGGGGCTACAGTTGAATCCTACACGCTAGCCACGTAACACAAACCATCCCCTCCACATTAACGCCGCCACAGCCCCGCAGAGACATGGAGCGAGAGGAGGGAGGTCAACGTGACCGGTCTGAGGGACTGGCTCTCCAAGAGGGCCGCGGCGGTCTACGCCGCCTCGATGGGCCTCCTCGAGGCGGCTCGGAGGCTCCGCGGCCGCCTCGAAGGCCGTGAGCTATCGGAGCTGGCCAGCGACGAGGCGGCTATGGAGATGCTGCTCGGCGGCTTCGACCCCGAGTCGGGGGAACCCTACCGGCCCGACAGCCTCGCGCGGCTCTACCGTGACCTCTACGGCATCCAGGTGCTTGCCCCAAGGCTGCTGGCGCTCAGGCTCCGCGACGGGCTCCCCCTGTCGATAGCCGGGCGGGGTGTGCGGGTTGCGTGGGAGAAGACCAGGTTTCTCGCCCTCGCGGAGGCGCTGGCTGGGACCGCCTCCAGGCTGCTCGGCCTCCTCGGCGCCGAGAAGCCGGAGCCACTCCGCTACGAGCCCAGTGAGCCATCCTGGGGGCTCGAGGCGGCCCGCAGGCTAGCCGAGGAGGCCGCAAGGACCGTGCCGCCCTACAGCAGGGAGGCCATGATCCTCTTCGCCGCCTCGGGGCCGGCCCCGCTCGGCCTCCTCGAGGCCATGGGCAGCGACCGTGGTGAGCTCGAGTCACTAGGCTGCCGGGTGGCAGCCAGGCTCCCAGGGAGCGAGGCAGGCGGCCCGGTCGGCGTTGCCAGGCTCCTCTGTAGCCCCGGGGAGCTGCTCTCAGCGTACCGCTGCCTCACGCTGGGTGCAATGAGGCTCCTCCAGCTCGAGGAGCTCGCCCGGTTCATTGAGGCGCCTCAGCCCCTGGAGGAGATCGCCAAGGAGGCTCTGGGGGAGGCTGGAGAACGGCTGGACCAGCTTGCTGGGGCCGCCCACGGCCTTGGGCAGAGGCTGCCCACGCCGAGGGAGTGCGGCGTTGAGGCCCCGCTGTTGCCGCTCGGGGTCTGGAGTTACCGCCTCGGGCTCCGTGTGGTCGATGTCGAGGTTTATACTGAGAGCGGTGAGAGGCTGGGAACCTACATGGACCTCGTGGAGGTGCTGGCCCCGCTCCTCTACCGTGGCCTGGCCGGCCTAGAGCCTGCTGGCCAGGAGGGCGACACTGTGGAGGTGGAGGCTTGGTTCGTGGCGAGGCAGCGCGGCTAGGCCTCCAGGGCCTCCTCCGCCCTCGCCGCCGCCGAGCACAGGGCGGCGACCGCGGCGGCCACGGCGTCGAGTAGTGCTTCGGCGAGCTCCTCCTCGGTCTCACCCGTTAGCCTTGGCAGCCTTTCCAGCCTAAACGCTATGCCGTGGAGGCTCCTCTGTAGCTCCTCTAGCGCCTCACCAAGGCTGCAGCGCAACGCCCTCTCGGCCGGAGTCTCGCCAGTCGCTGGCAGGCTGCAGCCCTTTATGCAGGGCTCCAGGGCCCCGCCGAGGGCCTGGGCGGCGCGGCGCAGGACCCTGGCGATGCCGCCCCCCTTGCCCCTGTGCTTCCCCACGGCCTCCCGTATCTCCCGTAGCGTTTCCTCTGCGGCCTCGCAGCCCTCGCGGAGCACGGCCAGGCACTTCTCGAGAAGCTCCCCGCCCATAGCTGTCCGCCGCCCTTCCTCGGCCGGGGCGGGGCAGCACTAATTCCCCTCCCTCTTTCCCTGCGGCTGTCCATAGCTTCGTGCAGTCCGCCGCGGAGGGCCCAGCTCATGCCCATGGTGTACCATTCGGGGAAGAGGAGGGCGGCCATATACGCCCCGGGCGCCTATGGCCGGGAGGAGGGTAAGACGGGCCACGACCTAGTGATTTTCGATGGTGGGCTCCTCTGGGACCTTGTGGCGGTGATAGACCCCTTCAATGCTGGCCGTGACGCGGGTGAGGTGCTCGGCCTGGGCAGGAAGAACATACCCATAGTCTCGTCGCTGCGCGAGGCACTGGATAGGGGTGCGGAGGCTCTCATCCTCGGCGCGGCCCCGGTCGGCGGGAGGTTGCCCGAGGCCTGGCTCCGCGACATCCTCGACGCGCTCGAGGCCGGTGTTGACGTCTACAGCGGGCTCCACAGCTTCATATCCGACATTCCCGAGGCTCGGAGGGCGGCGGAGCGGGGCGGCGCCAGGATAGTTGACGTGAGGAAGCCTGACCCCAGATACTTCCGGGTCTGGGACGGGAGCGTCCTCGAGACCAGGATGGCCAGGGTCCTCGTCGCCGGCACGGACTGCGAGGCGGGCAAGAACATAGCCACGTACACGCTCTACAAGGCGCTCAGCGGCCGGGACGCAGAGGCCTGCATGATAGGCACAGGGCAGACTATGCTCCTCCTAGGCGCCAGGGGCATTGTCATGGACGCCATCCCGAGCGACTTCGTCGCCGGCGCCCTCGAGCAGGTCCTGGTCGAGGCCTACCGCGACGGCTGCCGCGTAGCAGTAGTCGAGGGCCAGGCGGCGATAACCCACGAAGCCTACGGCCACGTGAGCCTAGGTATACTCCGCGGAGCCTCCCCAACCCATCTCGTCATAGCACATGTGCCGGGCAGGAGGTGGAGGGCCGCCTTCAGCCACGCAAAGAAACCACTAGCCAACGTGGAGCCCAGGGAGGAGCTGGCCTACCTACGGGCCCTCAACCCATACCCTAACCCGGTGCTGGCAGGGATAACGCTGAACACCAGCAGCTACAGCCCCGAGGAGGCCAGGAGGATAGAGGAGGACTACACAAGGGAATACATGGTCCCCGCTGTGGACCCGCTGAGGACAGGCGTAGACCCCATAGCCGAGAAAATACTTGAAACAATACACAACTAGCCATAGTGGAGTCTTACAAGCACATTGACCAGTTTCTTGACAGTGTTCTTGACCTCGTCGACCTTTATCGTTCTGAGAGGCGCTGTTTTACCTCCATCGACCAGGGACACGACTTTGATGTCTCCTGCTTCAAGTATCTCTATGGCAACGTTCTCTTCCTTACTGAGCCTCCCATGCATCAGCTTATTGCGGAGCTGTCGTGCCCGACTATAGGCGGCTAGCTCCTCGTTGGAGAGGGGTAGGCTGCTGCATTCTGCCGATAGCATTGTTTCCTCCTCATCGCCGGTTCTGGCGCATTTCTCGAGCAAGCCAGAGATTCTCTTCCATTCGTGGTCTTCGACTCTAACAATGTCCCCGGGAGATTGCTGCTTTGCCGCAAGGAGAGCTACAACCAGCTCCCTCGCGGAGCCTAGGGCTCTGTCGGGCATGTCCTTCTCTACGAGCTCGCCCAGCGCTGCGAGTATTGTCCCCATGTTTGTGTCGTGGCGCAGCCTCTCTGTGAGCCTCTGGGTGGAAGCCAGAACAGCGTCTGCAACAGGAACCCAGGCTACATCAGCAGCCACTGCATCCGGGTCTTGAAGAATTGTTTCTAGGCCTTGACTGGCCCGTCTCTGTAGCCCGGCGAGTGCCTCTAGCCTTTCAGGGACTAGGGGTACCTGGCCGCTGCGGAGCGTCCATAGCAGCTCCGCCGACTTCTCGACCACTGCCTTCACCTTGCCGTAGAGGGGGCCATATCTCCTTCCGAGCCTGCCGCTTATCCTCGTAACAGCGTCACGGGGGAGGAGGCGCTCGTCGAGCATCTTCCACGCGTTTATCCCCGATGCGACGGTGTTGACTGTTCCGGCTGCCCCAGTCATGTCTATGAATTCTACCTCTGTGCCTTCGCCGACCTTGCCCATGACGGGCGCCATGTATATCCTCGTCTCGACGCCGTCGGGGCCGTAGACTGCGGCTATCATTGAGGCGGCTAGCAGCGTGGCGGAGACGAGCGGGTTGGTGCCGTGGGATAGGTCTATGACTAGGCTGTAGCCATCCCTGGATAGGCCGCGGAGGGCGGCGTAGACCGTGTTAAGCATCGCCTCGAAGGGCGCCTCGTGAACCTCTTGTCCGCCGAACCGGGCCTGGTAGACGCCCTCCTCGCCGTGGGCCTGTTCGAGGACTATGGGTGAGGCTGCGCCTGGGTGTGGCACCACTCTGCAGTCGAAGCCCTGCTCGAGCAGCTGCTGTGCCAGCTCGTCGGGGCGTGTTATGTCCTCGGGCCCGCCTCTTTTTGGTCTTACAAGTCTTTTGCCTTTGTAGCCTGTCTTGGCCTCAAGCAGGAGGCGGTACATGCCGCAGTGGTTCTCGGCGAAGAGGGTCTCTGGGACAAGGACTAGGCGCTTCTCGAAGCCCCCGGTCTCGGCGGCTAGTAGCTTGTTGAGTGCAGCGGCGGCTAGGACGCTTCTAGCCCTCTGGCCGCCTAGGCGGTACGTTACGGGCTCGTAGCCTGTTGCGGCCCCGCCAAGCCATACGAGGGCCCAGCGCTTCTCCGCGGATGCCAAAGGATGTCACCCCCTCGGATAGGGGGCTGGTGGGGCTATAGCCTGGGCTCCACATGGCCCGGGGGTGGGGCTGTGTGGCGTGCCCGGTGGCTCTCCGCCCTGTGGTGCGTCTCCGGGTCTCCGCGTAGAGCTGCCTGGTCTTAGCCTGGCTCATCCGGTGATGAATGCTAGCGGCGTGCTTGGCTCTAGTGTGGATGGGTTGAAGAGGCTTGCAGCCGCCGGGGTCTCGGCGCTGGTGTTGAAGAGCTTCACGCTGGAGCCCCGCAGCGGCTACCCTACGCCTATCGCTGTGCCGCTGCCCTACGGGATGTTGAACGCCGTTGGACTTAGTAATCCGGGCCTCGAGAAGCTTCCAAGCCTCGTGAGAAACGCTAAGGCGTTTGGCCTTCCCGTGGTGGCTTCTATTGCTGCGTCAACGCCGGCGGAGGCCGAGAAGCTGGCGGCGGCCGCCTCCGAGGCCGGGGCTGACGCGATAGAGCTGAACCTTAGCTGTCCTCACGCTAAAGGCCGGGGCCTGGTGTTGCTATGGGATCGCAAGGCGGCAGCAGAGGTCGTTAACGCAGCTGCTAGTGTCTCGCGTGCCCCCGTATACGCGAAGCTGGGCCTCGTGGACAACCTGGTGGAGACGGCGTCAAAGATGCTAGAGGCCGGCGCAGCCGGCCTTGTTTTGATAAACACTCTTCCGGCGATGATGATAGATGTCTACTCGGCCTACCCTGTCCTCGGAAACCGCGTAGGTGGCCTCTCGGGGCCGGCGATACACCCTGTAGCTGTCCGAGCCGTCTACGAGGTCTACGGAGAGACAGGGGCGCCGATCATAGGCGTGGGCGGCGTCGAGGACTGGTCCTCGGCGGCGGAGCTCATACTCGCAGGGGCCAGGGCTGTCCAAGTGGGCACGGGAATAGTCCGCCATGGTGAGGAAGTCGTCTGCGAGATAGTCAAGGGCCTAGAGAGGTGGCTCAACATCAGAGGCTATGAGAGCCTAGAGGACGCTGTAGGTGCAGCTCAGAGGGCTTAGATGTACCGTCACACTATTGTGACGAGGCTCGTAGCAAACAAGACTCTCAATAACAGCGAAGAAGCATGTGATATCGTCGGTGTGGGTGTAGGGCCTTTCCGTTTTCCTAGCAGGTGGCCAGCATTGCCCGAGTGCAGCCAGGAGGGCCTCGAGAGCTCTTCCGTGGCCTGCTTGCCGAAGCCTTCGTCGAGTTCATGGAGAAGCTTTGGGAGAGAGGACGCTCCGAGGCAGAGAACATAAAGGCAATGCTGGAGAGGCATGGAGTGGGGCCGGGTAGTAGGCTTCTCGAGCTAGGCGCTGGCAATAGGTAGAGTTGCGGCCCACCTAGCCCAGCTGGGCTACCTTGTGGACGGTATAGAGTATTCCCCGGTCTTCATTGAGAGAGGCACCCGGCTACTCCAAGAACACGGGCTCAGCAGTAGGGTGAGGCTCCTCCGGGGAGACGCCTACAATCTAGAGGAGGGTGTTAGGCAACGAGAGCTACGACGCGGTCTACATGGTTTGGAGCACGTTGCTCGGCTACGGGCCCGACACGGAATGCGATAGGATACTCCTCAACGAGGCTAGGAGGCTCGTGAAACCCGGAGGTCTACTTGTGATAGCCAATACTGTCAGCTACGATCGCGAGGCTCTCATAAACATGATGTGGCTGTAGGGGCCCGTTCATAACGTTCATGGACCGCTACGCTGTCGTCGAGGATCCAAGCTTTGACCCGAAGGAGTAGGCCCTCAACGCGCGCTGGATATTCTACAAGAGGAGAGGGCTCAAACCTTGACTATGTCGACGAGGCCATATTCAAGCTGAGGGTCTATACTTTTGAAGGAGCTTGTCGGGCTCGTAGAGGAGACAGGGTGGAGACTCCTAGCCGCTTACCATGACCCTCTCCGTGCCACGCCATACCGTCCAGGAATGAGCGGCTTCAACCTAGTCTTTGAGGCCGTGTAGAGTGGGCTAGAGGAGGCCTCTGCGGTGTAGAAGCCCGAGCAGCTCTTCGAGAATATCCTTTATTCGCTTGTCCTCTCTCTCAGCGGCCCGCCGCAGCTCATCTAGCTTCATCTCAGGGCCAAGCGTAGCCAGTAATAGTATGAGCCTTCTCCGGGACTCCTCTGTGCCCCAGTAGGCCTGCTCGCGGAGATAGCGGAGCACTAGCTCCTCGGGAGCCTCTAGGTAGAACCAGCCAAAGCCCTCTGCTTCGACTCGTATGGGTGGGAAACGGCTACGATAGCCTACACGGACGAGGTCAAGAGCTTTCTCGGCGCCTGCTAGTCGCACCACCGGGCCCCGGGCGGAGTCTGGAAGCTGCTTTCTCAGTATCCTCATGGCTTCTTCGAGTGCTCTGGCGGCGCAGTAGCCCTCCACAGCGATGTCGACATCTAGTGTTCTCGTTGCCCCTCCGGTGAGCAGCTCGACGGCAAAGCCGCCGACGACTATAATGCGGCCCAGTCTCTTCTCCTCAAGGAAACGGTTCAGTGTTGCCAGTATGGCGGCTACACGATGCTCCGGCCTCTCAAGGTCTGCGGCCTTTGCTGCCGCCTCAAGGAGGGTCTCTACGAGCTCCTCCGCGTATGCGGAGTCGCATTCTTCGCGTCTGCGTGTCGAGGCTGTAGCTTCTTCGGGCCTCTTCTCGCGCGGCTTCTGCGATACGGAGCACCTCCTCCAGGTTCTTCCTCGCTAGCTGGTCACTTCTCCGGCTCTCTTCTAGCGCGATAGCTAGCGCAGTGGCTCTCCTCTCTTCTAGCCTCTTAGAGCGTGCCAGTAGCTCCCTAAGAGAGAGACTCACCGCCTACACCCCAGTCGCTACCCTTGGCTGCTCCTCTGCTCTCGTGCTTGCTAGCTGTCTCCTAGGACTAGAATATGCAGTTCCGGAGCTTTCTAGCTAGCGACAGACTAAGCACCTAGGCCACACCTATAAATAGTTACATTTTTTCCCTAAAGGTTCAAAACTTATAGCTTCAATGCTTCCAAGTTTCGCCGGTTAACGACGGCGCCGTGGTGGCGGTCTATGAAGCTTAGGCTAATAATCCAGAAAAGGGTCCTCGAGATAGTGCTAGCGGAGCTGCTAGTATTCACAGCACTAGGAGTAAGATTCCACAATGCATTTACATCGCTGAAGACCACCCTGCCGGCAGCAATGTTCCTAATGCTGCTGCAGCCCATGTTCAGCATAGATTTCTCGTCGATACGGAAACGCGGACTAAGACAGCACGCGAGATTCACCCTACTAGTGCTCGTCCTCTACCTAGCCGTAGCGCCGGCGCTGACACTCCTCCTCGTCCACGTATGGGACAACGTGATGCCAGACTGGACTAGCCCCCTGCTGCTCGGAGCGGTAACAGTTGAGCTCTCACCAGTAGCAATGCCGGCACCAGCCTTCACAGCTCTATGCGGCGGCGACGTAGAGCTGAGCCTCCTTAGTGTCGTAGTAACGTTCATTCTCGCACCGGTAACAATGCCTGCCTACATTGTCGCTATACTCCACCGCGTCGCCTCTGTACCGGTGGGTCAGATAGCGCGAAGCATAGCGCTATACATCCTTGCCCCTCTAGCTGTGGGCCAAACACTCAGAACCATAGTTACACGTCATGCATCAACCCCAGTAGAGGCCGCTGAGACACTAGCAGAGGTCAACGCCAGGCTCGCGC
>Ga0256838_1000634_pt1 | contig 20108 bp, 12 predicted proteins | sample 4571419metaG_FD_185978 | JGI IMG/M metagenome (GOLD analysis project Ga0256838, IMG submission 185978) | Hydrothermal vent microbial communities from Guaymas Basin, Mexico - 4571-419 | ecosystem: Environmental > Aquatic > Marine > Hydrothermal vents | place: Mexico: Guaymas Basin | collected...
GCGCACCGAGAGGCCGCGTTTAAGGAGGCGAAGAGGAGCCCGGTGACGAATACGCATACATGCATAGAGAATAGCGCGAGGGCTATGGAGGAAAGGAATATGTATGCGGTGAGGAGCTTGCGCCTCCCTACGGTGTCCACTAAAATAGCGTTCGTATAATAGCCCGCGATCATAGCTAAAGACACGTATATGAGGTACTTCATAGAGCCCTTGAGCGAGAATCCTATCGACATTAGATAACGAGGCGCCCGAAGCGTCCGCCCATAATAAGCTAGGGCTAAGGAGAACCGTATAAGAGAAACGAGTATCGTAACGCGTTTGAAGGATAACAGTTCGTGATTCTCGTGTACGATCTTTACGTCGATCTCTATTCCGAGCTCCTCCGCTACCCTACGCGCCTCTTCCTTGTATCCCCTTGATGCTAGATAATATGGGGTCTCGGTCATCGTTAATACGAGCGGTATGAGAACTATGGGAAACGACCCTACGAGAAACATGTATCTCCGACCGAACTTAGGGATAATCACGTATGCTGTAGCGGTTACGATAAGCGATCCTACGGCCCGCATCGATTCAAAGACGCTCACGTATAGCCCGCGACGCTCATGAGGAGCCATCTCTATGAAAGCCGTGGAAGCCGTTGGGAGGACTCCTCCTATTCCCACGCCCGCTAAGAAACGTAACGCTAAAAGCCGCTCATAAGAATATAGCCGGAAGGAAATTAGGGTGAAGAATGAGTATATGAATAACGATAGAGAAATCGCCACGCGCCTTCCCTTCTTATCCGCTACGATTCCCATTAACGGCGCACCTACGAGCATCCCCGCGAGGGCTATTCCGGCTAATAATCCGGCCTTATCGTTCGGTATGTCCATAGCCGCGATCACGAAAGATATCATCAGGGCTCCGAATGAGTCGGCTATCCGTACTAACGAGAGTATGGAAAGATGTTTTAGTAAGCTTCTCATGAATTATCATATTAGTAATTTAGAGGATAAACGTGCTGGTTCTGATCGTAGAAATATAAATTTTGCCTTTTGAAGGGTTATATGTTATATCGGATATCCGTATTTGATGAGTCTATAATGCCCGTTCTCTATCGGAGACCGTTTACGGGCATAACTGAACTAGACCCTTCTTTAATCGCTACACTAAGTAGTATTGTAAAAGCACAAACGAAGCTCGTGACGGAATTCGAGACGTATAGTGTAATGTCCGTCGATAAGTTCTACTTAGTTGTCTCACACGATGGTGACGACGTAGGCGTTGATCAAGTAGCCTCGGGGCTAAAAGAGTACGTTCATAGGGTTGAGAAGCCCGAGACGGAGGAGATGTTAAAGCACATGCGTACGAAATTAAAGCCCAGCGAGCGGGAGATAATTCCGGCTCTGGAGACGTTCGAAGCCGTAAAGCTGAGGGGGAAAATAGTACGTATTAAGCCCACGATAGAGGCTTCCGAGGATGAGATGCGTAAGTTATTCCTAGCCGGAAAGCTCGACGAGGTGATTAAACGTGTACCGAGGACGCCCGTAGCGGCTGCGATATACGTAAAGTCCGCGATATTCCTAGAGACTTTTCCGGCTAAGTATCCGCGCGCGGACGAGGAGTTCGTGCTTAGCGCTCTTAAACTCATTGGGGATAGGATCATATCTAAATATCTATGGGCCGTTTGGGAACACGTCCGCCATCCGATAAGGTTACGTAGGGAGCACATAGAGACCTACGTAAAGAACGCGAAGTACTTTAAGAGCCTCATAGAGAGCGACCCCATACGGGGCCCGATCTTATTATACCCCGTAGGCGACCCTAGCCTCTACGAGATCATCATGAACACCACCACCGGATATCGGAACGTTATCGCTAGAACTTACTACGGATTTCGGAGGCTTCCGAAGCTTAGGAGCGTCCAAGAGTTCCTATCCCTAAAGCCTAGAGGAGAAGGTATGGAAAGACTAGCCTCGCTCTCGGAAGTCGCGTTAGCTAGGGACTTAATGCGGTACGTGGCGACGGAAGAGGACGCTGAGGATATCATAGCGGAGGCTCCCCTCGTCACTAAACGGTTTAAAGAGCTCGTGGATCTCCTAAAGAAGGAGTTTCCCGTCCCCGTATCAGTCTTCGCGTACGCTTTATCACGGTTCTCCTCTCACATCTACCGTCTTTCGGCCCTAATGATGATGTATAACCGTGTCTCTAAAGTAGCGTTCGCGGGCCTCCGTAAGTCTATCGACGCCGCGATGGAGTACGTAGCTAGGTCCGCGCTTGAGGGAGTATTAAGGAGTTATAACCTCGCCCTCATCACTTCATCACTATTAGAGGCTATGTATGCGATCACTAAAGCACGCGGTGAAGAGTTCGATCCTCATAAGGTGAAACACCTTAAGCTAGCGTCTGGGGTAGCGGCCTCCACGATATCTCCCGAAACGATAAAGATGCTCGTAGAGAGCGATTCTAGGAACGCCTTCATATACTCGCTTAGGTTCGCGATAGCGATCTCTAAGATATATTCGGCATTCGGGAAGGACGAGGAGATACTTAAGGGTCTAAAGAACGCACTCGAGAGGTCCATGCTTTCGACTTACGTAGAAGAGCTCCCGCTAACGATCGTGGATATATTAGACGGACTATCTTCGATATATTCGCTCATAAAACCTTCTCCGTATACCGTTAGGGAGATTATAGGATACGCTAGACGCATGCCCGTATACGGTCTTATCCTAAAGGTCGTATTCCGGCGGATGAAACATAGGTTCGAGGAGTTCGAGTATAAAGATTTAGTAGAAATAGTAGAATCGGAAGCTCCCGTCCGAAATCTTCAACTTTTCATCTACGAGTTTTCTTATGACCGAGAAACGTAGAAAGCGCGTTATTATAATGGGAGCTGCCGGAAGGGACTTCCACAACTTCAACGTGTTCTTCCGCGATAACCCGGAGTATGAGGTAGTAGCGTTTACGGCTACTCAAATACCTAACATAGAGGGACGCATCTATCCGCCCGAGTTAGCCGGGAAGTTATATCCGAACGGAATACCCATATATCCGGAGGATCAGCTCGAGGAGCTCATAGAGAAGTACGACGTGGACATCGTGGTGTTCGCATATTCCGACGTCTCCCACGAGCACGTCATGCATCAGGCCTCTAGAGCTCATTCCCGCGGCGCGGACTTCCGGCTCCTTGGTCCTAAGAGCACCATGCTAAAGGCTAAGAAGCCCGTGATAGCCGTAGGAGCCGTTCGTACCGGAGCCGGTAAGAGCCCGACGAGTAGGAAGCTCGCGAGGATACTACGCGAGCGCGGATATAAGGTGGCCGTAGTGAGACACCCGATGCCTTATGGAGACTTAAGGAAACAGATAGCCCAGAAGTTCGAGACGCTCGAGGACCTAGATAAGTACGAGTGCACCTTCGAGGAGCGCGAGGAGTATGAGCCTCACATTAAAGCCGGAAACGTCGTGTTCGCGGGCGTAGATTACGGTAAGATTCTGGAGATGATAGAGAGCGATCCGACCATCGACGTCATACTACGGGACGGAGGAAACAACGACTTCCCGTTCTATAAGCCCGACTACTTCATCGTCGTAGCCGATCCGTTAAGACCCGGTCACGAGATGAAGTATCACCCCGGAGAGACTAACGCTAGGATGGCCGATGCCGTTATAATCTCAAAGGTGAACTCCGCTCCTCTAGAGAACATCATCCAGGTAGAACACAACATCGAGAGGATGAATCCCAAGGCTAAGATCGTCGAGGCGGCTCTAGTGATAACCCTAGAGAACCCCGAAGATAAGAAGTACATCGAGGGCAAGCGCGTCGTTTGTATCGAGGACGGTCCTACCGTGACGCACGGAGAGATGGGTTACGGAGCCGCTTACATAGCCGCGAAGAAGTTCGGAGCCGCTGAGATCGTGGACCCGAGGCCTTATGCGGTAGGAGAGATCAAGGCGACGTTCGAGAAGTACACGCACTTGAAGCACGTGATACCGAACATGGGATACTCGAAGAAGCAGATCGAGGACCTAAAGGAGACGCTTAAGCGCATACCCGCTGATACTGTAATCATAGGAACTCCCATCGACCTCAGGCGCATCATCAAGGAGGAGGAGATCGGAAAGAAGATGGTGCGCGTGATCTACGAGCTACAGGAGATCGGAAAGCCCGACCTCAACGACCTCGTCGACGAGTTCCTAGAGCGCGTAGGTTTGCCGAAGAAGAAGGAGCGAAATTTTATAGTTTTATTAGGTCCTTCCTTAACCGATCGTTCGATGCTCTCACGTATCAACGAAGAAGAAATGTGCACGGTTATTCTTCCTTAAGATTACGGACGAATTCTTCCCTATCTAGAGTAATTAATAGATCCAACTCTCGGAATGAGTCGATATGCGCCTAAAGGGTATCGAAAGAAAGACGTCCCTAGATCTTCAGGAGACTATACTCTTGCTTAGGTACGCGCATAAGAAGACGGGCGCTCGTATCCGGAGAGCGGTAGCCGACGAGCTAGAGAGACCTAGACGTAACATGCGTGCCGTGAACGTAAGCCGCATAAATCGTTATACGAAGCCCGGTGACGTCGTAGTGGTTCCCGGAAAAGTATTAGGAATGGGTACTTTAGACCATCCCGTAACCGTAGCCGCGTTCAAGTTCTCGAAGCGCGCGAAGGAGATCATCGAGAAGGCCGGAGGGGAAGCTATTACGATAAAAGAGCTCATAAGGAGGAACCCTAAGGGAAGTAACGTAAAAATCATCGGATGAGTTTTTTACTCGCACCCTTCGTATATCGCGGTTAATATTCCGAACGCTCCATAACCGCCCGGTGATAAGGAGGCTCTAGCTAAAGTGGGTGTAAACCGCTCGTAGAACCGTGGCTCGTTTACTACGTCCTTATGTACTCTTCTCATCGCTATGAGTGCCTCTATAGCCTCTATAGGAAGTAGCTCTAGGGAGAACTTACGTATCCTTTCCACCGCTTCCTCGTTCTTTGAGCCTTCGAAGATAAGACCGATCGCCTTAATCGCCTCCGGACACGGCCTCCGCTTCAAGTACAACTGCTCTAACCGATCTAAGAGCTTTCTATCCGCTAATCCGCGCATCTTCTCTGCTACGAATTCAGCGAGGCGCTTGGACTCGGTCCTCCTTAGGATCATATATAAGAAAGATATGTACTCCTGGTCCCTCGAGTATGCCTCGGCTAGCTCTTCTAAGAGTGTATTAGGAATATCTAGACCATAATTCGTAGCCTTCTCGATAAATTCAGCCCGTAGCGATCCGTCCTTATTCTTTATTCCTAGCCGTCCGCGGAACGATATCGTCGTGTGTATAGGAAGCATTTCAGCTATCTTCTCTAGCTCCCTATCGGGAACTCCGAGCTTTGAGGCCTCGATGAGGACGCTTAGAGGTATATATAGCTTCTCTTCTATAGCCTTGTATAATATCTTAAGCGCGACCTCGGAGGTCACTAAATTTAGCGATATAAGCTTGAGTAAGCACCTAGCGTTGAATTTCTCGAACCTATCCCGCATGTCCTCGGTCACCTTTCCATAAATTCTTGCGAGGAGTACGGGGAGCTCCTCTTCTAAACCGGATTTCGAGGACATCGCGGTAACGAGATCGACGATTTCCTCGTCCCCGCTCCCCTCATAAGCTTCTACCAGTAGTTTCGCGAGCCTCGCTACGTGATGAGGACTAACGAGCTTCCGTATCTCCTTCGCCCGCTCTAATATTTCTGGATCCTTCAGGTGCTCGGGCGTGAGGGTGGCTATGATGTCGGGGGCTATGGATGGACACATGGTCCTCGAGAGGGCGAGGAAGGACTTCCTTATGCCGTATTCCCTCACGGCTTCCCTAAGAGCGACGCATCCGTAATGATCTATGATCTTCGAGAGCAACCTCTCATCGGTCCTCATAACACACTTCACCGCTACCTTAGCCGGACATCCGACCGCTTTATACGGTATCATAAGCGCCTCTTCGATCGTACTTGCGTCGAATTTTTCCGCCTCTAATATCCGATACCGAGGACATCCGCGCTCTTCCTTTACTATCCTCCGCACCACCTCCCGATGTTCTCTGAGGAACTCCTTAACCCGAGGGGCTTCTGGGGGGCGGCCTATGGATATCCGATATCTTATTAGATCCTCTATCGACCGCCCCATAGAGTCCAAGAACTCCAGGATTCCGTTTACGTCCGTGATTATAGTCGAGAACGCCTTCAATATTATTTCCGGATCCTTAGTCCTAGAGACTACGGCCTTGAGTCCGGATACGTCGTTCGTCCCCCTAAACGTATTTATTAAAGTCTCAAGCGCCTCTTTCTCGTACCCCTCAGCGAACATCTCAAGAGCCTCATCAAAGAACTCCTTTGGAGCACATAACCTCGCTATTTCGGGCGTGATCCTAGGCTTTATACGGGATACCGAATGAAGCCGCGCCTTAATCCGGGAGACGACCTTAAGCTTAGGGATTTTGTCTATGATCTCCTCGAGCTTATGTCCCGATACGGCTAATAATGAGGCTCCTAAATCCTTCTCGATATCCTCTTCGAGCTTTAGTATCTTAAGACCCTCATATGGCTCTAATGTACCCTCCAGAACGCTCTTTTTAATCGCCTTCACTAACGCCTCTACGTCCTCATATATCCGATGGGGCGAGTTCTCCAAGACGAGGGACCAAAAGCCTCTCGGATACTTATCCGTCTCTTTTATCCGCCTGGAGGCTACTTCCGGATAATATTCCCGAACGATGAGCGCTACTTTCTTAAGATCCACGGAGAACCTAGTCTCCCTAAGCCTCATAGCTAAGCTCATTCTAGCGCGTATCGCTCCCCCAATATCGCTCATAGAAGATAAAATCGGAAATAGATGAAAAACTCAAGCGTATACCTTAACGGGAACTCCCTTAAAGTTGGGCATCTTCACTACCTCATCGAAGAAGCCGTGAGGCACCACGACGTTCGTCTCAGCGAAGTGATAAGGCATCGCTACGACTCCCTCACGTACCTCGTCGGCCACCTTGAGCTTGAGCTTTACCTTACCCCGACGGCTCTCCACGGTAACCATCTGACCATCCTTAAGCCCTAGCTTCTCGGCATCCTTAGGGTTCATCACGAGCCGAGGCTCAGGGGATAAGCGGTGGAGTTCCGGTATGATGTGCGTCATCGCTCCGGAGTTCCGGTGCTCTAGTAGCCTGAAGCTAATGAGTAGGAACGGATACTCGTCGTTCGGTATGAGATCCTCGGGTAGTATCTCTTTAGGTAGTATGAACCTAGCCTTGCCGTCCGGAGTCTTGAACCTCTCCGCGTATAATATGGTCTCGCTCTTTCCGGTCTCTGGGTCATAAGGCCGCGCTACTCCGAACTCGTTCTTAGTTAGTACATCATAAGTAATGCCGCGATATATCGGTACGACGTTCGCGATCTCGTCGGTCACCTGCCCTACGGTGGTGTAATTCCGATCGGCCCCTAATAGCTTAGCGAGCTCGACTATGATGTGGAAGTCGCTCTTAGCCTCGTATAGAGGATCTAGAGCCTTGAAGAAGTACTGTACGCGCCTCTCGGTGTTCGTCATAGAGCCCTCCTTCTCGAGCCGGGTGGCGGCCGGTAGAACTACGTCGGCTAACTCCGCAGTTTCGGTCATTAGTATGTCCTGAACTACCACGAACGGGGCCTTCTCGAGCTTCTCCCTCACGCTTAGGTTGTTCGGCTCGCTGATCACGGGGTTCTCCCCGACGATGTATAGCACGTCTATCTTACCCTCGCTAGCGGCGTCGATCATCTCCCGAGTGACGAGCCCGGGCTCAGAGGGTACGTAATCCACGCCCCGCTTCTCAGCGTAGTACTTAGCGTTCTCCTCGTTTACCTTCTTGTATCCGGGGAACATGTTCGGCATGCATCCCATGTCGCAAGCTCCCTGGACGTTGCTCTGACCGCGGGCGGGACATAATCCGGTACCGGGCTTACCTATGTTTCCTGTGAGCAGGGCGAGCATCGCGAGGGCGATCACGTTCTGGGTTCCGCTCACGTGCTGAGTGATACCCATTCCCCGGTATATCACGCTGGGCTTGTTCGTAGCGTATAGCTCGGTCGCCTTGTATATGAGATCCTTAGGCACTCCGGTAACCTTCTCCGCGTAATCGAGCGTGTACTTCTCTAGTCCCTTAACGTACTCCTCGTACCCTACGGTACGACTCTTCACGAACTCCTCGTCTACCCGTCCCTGATCGATAATGAGCTTAGCCATCGCGTTAAGTAACACCACGTCGGTTCCCGGATAAGGCTGTAGATGTATATCCGCGAGCCTCGAGGACTTGCTCTTCATCGGGTCTATGAAGATGAACTTCGTTCCGTTCCTCTTCGCCTTCATCATCCGTCTGAAGACCGCGGGGTGGGTGTTGAACGGGTTATATCCGGCTACGAGTACGGTCTTAGCGTTCACGACGTCCCCTATCGGGTTCGTCATCGCTCCGGAACCCACGGTCATGATTAGACCGGCGGCCGAAGGGGCGTGACACAGACGCACGCAGTGATCCACGTTATTCGTCTTCACCACGGCGCGGGCTAGTTTCTGGATGAGGTAGTTCTCCTCGTTCGTGATCTTAGCGGAGGCGAAGAAACCGACGCGAGTGGGGTCGTCCTTCATAGCCTCCTTAATCCTCTCGGCCACGATCTTCAAGGCCTCCTTCCGAGTAGTCTCCTCGAACTTAGATCCCCTACGTATTAGAGGCTTCTTCACGCGCTTCTCGTGATACACGATCTTCCGGGAGAAGGTACCCTTGGGACATAAGACTCCCTCGGCTACAGGATGTTCCCTCCGACGCTCGATCCTTATCTTGCCTTCTTCCGCTATAGCGTACATTCCACACCCCGAACCGCAGAACGGACAGATGGTACGTACTTTCATGCGACTTAGCGTCATGGGGCTTTACATAGATATTTTAGGTGATCGATTGAATATGACCTATCGCGTCATAATTCAAAAACCGTTTCCGTCTTCCCTAATAGAGTCTCTACTATGTTCATGACGTCTTCTGGTGACGTCTCGTCCCCGATCACGACCCCGTTATTATTTACCCCTATCCCCACGCTCACGTATGGAGTATCGTTCACGTACCCGCGAGAGACCTTATCGAGCTTCAGGACTTCCTTTACGAACTTCATCTCCTCATCCGTGGCGTCAGCGTGTATAAACGCACCGCGATCGTTAGTTACGGCTACCGACCCGACGAGAGGGACGTTAGCGATCTTATAGGGTATAAGCTCCACGTCTAACACCTCTTCTATGCTCTTCACTACGTCCTTTTCCCTACTAAACATCTCCGGGTTCACGAGGCCCGCCTTGTTATTCACGAGTATGTTGTTCCTCAAGGCCGTGAAACGCGTCCTTACGATCGCCACGTTTACGTCGCTCTTGAGTTCGTTAGCTATACGAACTACTTCATCTTCTGGGGCTACGTACGGGAACACGATGCCGTTATCGTTACCCACCTCCCGCCGCGGCTCGTAGAATATTACCTCCTCTACCCCCAAGGCCTCCTTTATTTCCTTTAGCCCCTTAGGATCATCGCGCATTTTCGCGTGAATTAAGAGGTAACTATTCCCGACTAACATATAAGGCCCAAAGTCGGGCGTACCCAAGATCTTCGTCAACACCACGCCCATCTTGAGAGCGCGCGAGGAGACTTATAGATTCGCTACTTCGACCTCGTAATAAACCACATCCCCGTTTCTATCGACCACCGCTAACACGTCCGCTTCGTCTAGTATCTTTCTCTTGATTACCCCATCGGAGTATACCGGAAAGACCTTAAGCCGCGAGTTCTCGTGCATTATCTCTACGAACGGATAGCGCACGCGGAAGATCATCCTATTATTAAGATTATGTAGAACTACGAACGCTGCATGGTCCCGCTCGTCTATTATATGCTCTTGTACGTCCCCATCGACCAGGCCCAAAGAGGAAAGAAACGCGACCTCAACGCGGTCTAGCCGATTCGGTCCCGGTGCTCTATAAGGAAAAAACCTCGAGACTATTTTGGGGCTTAAGTACACGAGGACCAACCTCTCGGGATCCATAAAAGGTGAGGAACAAACTATTTTTGATCTACACCGATAAAAAGACCAATGGCTACAGCCTCCGAGAAGGAACTCGAACTAAGAGCCGTCGAAGATCGGAACCTCAGAGTAAAGCTAGGGTTAAAGAGGATAAACTTCTCCTCCCTCTTTTCCGCTATTATGTTCCTTATAGCTTATGTAACCCCGCGGGTAGTAGCGACGAAGATCATTACGATCTATTACTACTCCGCGGGTCCCCAGATACAGGCTATGGTAGATAACATTTCGTATACGACTAAGCGGTATCTTCACGATCTAAATTACCCAAGCCTCGAGGCCGCGATATTAATATCGTTCGTCTTAATGCTCATAGCCGCTTTCTTAGAGCCCATCGTTTATATCGTAAAGGGCCCGCTTAAGTCGCAGATGCCCACCGGACGGAACATTAAGAAGACCCGCTATCTCATGATAGGAATCGCCATCGTCGTGAACATCATCATGGCGTATTATCTGCTCACCTTTAAGTCCCGGGTACATCAGAGGTACGATTACTTCTATGGGGTCCTTATGGATAATCGGAAGAACTACCTAATCAACACCTACGGTTATGAGGCGGCTATGATCATCTCCACCATCGGGGAAAGCGGCGTGAATTATACGATTATAACGATGTCCGTGGGCTATTATATGGCCGTTCTCGGCCGGTACCTAGCGCTCTTCGCGATCATAGCCGTACTAGGAGCTATCGGTAAGGAGATAGAGATCTGATTTTTATCGAGACTAGATAGACGATAATGAAGTCTCTCGTCCCGCTCGTTTTATTTACGCTTATCTTATTTATGCCCGCGCAGGAGGCTACCACGAGCGTGAGCGCTCTTACCGTTTTATCAATAAGCGACGATCGCGTACAGGTCGGTTCTGAGGTTACCGTATGTGTGTTCGTGAACGTCACCGTCCTCTTCAACGATACGATAGCGGAGTATCGGAACGGTACAATAAGCGTCAACGTAACGATGAGAATACCGGAAGGGCTAAATTATACGCGGTCCTCTTACGGCTCTTATAAGAACGGTACGTTCTCGGCCTATGAGGAAAACTCCACGGAGATGCTCGTTTATATGAAGCTTTATGCCGCTGAAGAAGGGGAATATACCCTAACGGCTACCGTTACGATCAACGCCTCGATCACGGCCCGGAACGATAACGCCACGCCCGCCTATTATAACGATACTATAACCGTGAGCACAAACACCGTAAAACTCACCGTGTATAAGGAACAAGAAGCCGAGGAGGAGCGGAATCGCATAAGCGTATACGACGCCCTTAGGGAGCGTTACCTACAGATAATTATAGTTCTTCTACTCGCGGGCTTCATACTCGCGAACTTCATAGCCGATCAAAGAGCACGTAAGAGGAGTAAAGAAGCTAAGTGAATCGGTTTTTATGGTCTAATGATTCGCTTCGGTACCACGGGTATTCGCGGTGTAGTACATAAGACTCTCCCGATCACTTTAGCCCCCGTAGTGGGACTAGCCGCGTCGATATATTTTCGTAAGGGGACCGTAGCGGTAGGACACGACGCTAGAGTACATAGTATCGCCTTATATCACGGACTCATCTCCGGAATACTCTCCGGAGGTTCCGATGTGATCGCCTTAGACTACGCACCTACGCCTACGGTACAATATTTCGTAAAGAAGGAAAAACTAGCTGGAGGTCTCGTAGTGACGGCCTCTCATAACCCGCCCGAGTATAATGGATTTAAGTTCGTGGAGCGCGACGGACGGGATCTCTCAAAATCCTCCGAGAGGTACATAGAAAGAGTGATCAATAATATATTAGAAGAAGGATACACGTCCCATCGGGCGGACTTTGGGGACGTATACGAGAGCGACGAGGCGATTATGATTCATATAAACGGGATCATAGATGACCTTTCCGAGGTAGTAGAAGAAGACGGTTTGAGCCTCAAAGTGGTCGTCGATCCGTCTAATAGCGTCTCCGTACTCGTTACCCCCAGGGTGCTACAATTGAGGGGGGCTAAAGTAATCACGATAAACGGGGACCTTAACGGACTATTTCCGGGACATCCTCCGGAACCCGTTCCCGAGAATTTAGAAGGACTTAAGAGGGCCGTGGTGGCGTTCAACGCGGACTTCGGTGTGGCTCACGATGGCGATGGGGACCGCGCTGTGTTCGTGGATGAGCTAGGGAACGTATATCATGGAGACGACAGCTTAGCCTTGATCGTCTCTTACCTATTACCCCGCGTGAAGTCTAAGAAAGTGGTCGTAAGTATATCGACTTCAAACGTTGTGAAGGACGTCGTGGAGAATCTCGGAGGAGAGCTCTATCGGGCTCCCGTAGGAGCTCGTAAAGTATGCGATAAAATGGCCGAGGTGGGAGCGGAGATAGGGGGTGAGGAAAGCGGGGGAATAATGTTCTCGAGGCACGGATACTTCCGTGATGGGCCTTTCGCAGCATATCTCTTCGCCTCCATGCTAGAGGAAAGCGGTAAGAAGGCCTCGGAACTGTTCTCTTCTCTTCCTAAGTACTATAGAGTTAAGCTAAAGGTCCTATGTCCCGACGAGATCAAGGAGAAGGTCATGGAGGAGATAATACCCGAGCGGATCGATAAAGGAGTAGAGGCCGTTACTATAGATGGTATACGCGTGCGGTTCGAGGACGGCTCTTGGGTACTTATAAGGCCCTCGGGCACCGAGCCTATAATAAGAATATTCTCCGAGTCTAAGGACCCTAAAAGAGCCGAAAAGCTCGCGGAGGTCGCTAGAACGAGCGTGGTGGAGAAAGTGTCGAAGTATAGAGATCTCCATCAACGAGCGATTAGAAAGGTCTATCGAGACGAACCTCCCGGGAGTGGGATCTATGTTCATCACTTTTTCTTCCGGCTGCGTCTGAGTAGTCCCCCCATTTACTAATCTCATAGGCCCGAAGCTCGTCGCGGCAGCGATGTGTATGTGTCCCATGAAGAACACGTGCGGATATTTATCGACGTCCTTAACCACCGCTAGCGGATCGTTAGGGATAGGCCTAAAGCTCTCTTTCCCCCCATAGATGGGCACGAAGAAGTTCGATAGGGCTATACGCTTCATAAGCTGCGGCACGTCTTGTAGCTGGATCGGGGTATGAAGGACCAAGTCCTCCATAGAGCGGCCGTGATACATCACCACGCGGAAGCCGTCGTATTCGACGTAAGCGGGGTTCTGAGTGATCTTTATTCCGTATTCTCTAAGTATCTGAGCGTACTCGGGCACGGGCTGAGGTATCACGAGCGTGGTCGGATCGTGATTCCCAGGTATCGTTATCACGTCCGCGGGAGAGGGAGAAAACAGTTCACCGAAGACCTCATACTGTTTCTCGGGATCTTTGATCTCTAGTTCGGCCTCTTGACCCGGATATACCCCTACCCCGTCCACCAAGTCTCCCCCGACTAATACTAGTTCTACTTTAGATAGGTGCTCCCTATAAGCCTCGGGAGCCTCTTTAGGGTTTTTTATCCGCCTCCGAAGGCGCTCTAAGTTCTTCGCTATACTATTTTTGGAGCCTACGTGAGTATCGGATATGAATAATACGGAGAAGTTCCGGTCCTTGTATAAGTCGGAGCCGAACTTGTTCCTAACTACGTGAGCTAGAATCTCACCGGGCCGGACTACCTCCTGAGCTATATAACGCCCGTTTTTCTCCTTTACGTACACGTATATCGCCTCGTCCGGAACGATCATGTCCCCTATGCTCATGAGCTCACCGTCGGGCATCCTGAACGCCTTGATGTCGTTAGGTCTAGGCTTCAGGTCTTTCGGAATATACACGTCGAGCATACCCTCCTCGTCCTCGATCGTTACTATGAACCCGTTCTTGGTACTCCTCTTCTCATACACGAGTCCTATTAACCGTCCCTCACCGTCGAAGTAAGATGTTCTTATGCCCAGGAAGTCTAAGATCCCTCCGACTTCTATCTTAGCGAGCTTTCCGTATTCCCTAATCTCTTTCGTATTATACGTGTCCCCGATATACTCGGAGAGCTTAGCGATCTTGCGCGCGAGGTTGAGACGGTGGGAGAGGTGCAAGCGCCGGAGCTTAGGTAACTCGTTATGATTATGAATCACGAACACGTCCCTCTTATAAGGCTCCGGTTCTATTACAACGGGGCGTTTTATGGGACGCGAGGAGGCTTTCTTTATCTTCTTAGTCTTTTTCTTTTCTACCTCAGGTATACCTAATAAATCCGTTATCGTAATGGACTTCCCGTTCTTACCGTTATTGTTCTTCGGAGGCGAGCGTTTTCTTTTCTTCCTCTTTCCGTTCTTACCGTTATTACCTATCGTTAGCTCCCCTATAAAGTCCTCAAGGGTGAACTTATCGAAGAGGGAGGGGCGAACCACTAGGATGTTCGCCTTACGAAGCTTATCGGCTAGCCCGTTCTCAAGCTTTATAAGAGCAATACGGGCTATATGTTCGCGCTCCTCCTCACTAAGCCTCAACCGATCCTTAGAGGGTAGAAACCCAAGGCTATAGAGCTTACGAACGAGCAAATCATAGCTCATGATCACCCTCTTACCCGCTCCCTCTTAACATCACCCTCATAATTTCGAGTTTTTTCACTTTCTAGGGGTATAACGTACATATGTTCCATTATAACGAAAAATCAGCGAACGTTAACTATAAATCCTTCCTCTAACTTCTTCGCGGCCGTTTCGAACGCCCTCATAGAAGCTTCGACGTCCTTTTCGAACGGTTCTCTACCGTTCCTTAGGTCATCTATTACGCGTAGGAACGCGCGCCGCCCGGTCGGTGAGATGCGAGATACAGCGGTGGCGACGGTGATGGTCTCCTTCACGGGCCCTATCTTTTTACCCTTCATCGGATAGTTCTTCTTACGCGTGTACACTAGGGTCTCGAACCTTTCGTTGATCGCCCTCATGAGTTCCTTTAGCTCCGCTTTACCTTCCAATACGTTAACGAACACATTCTTAGCTTTCCTTATAGCCTCGCTTCCCTCCATAGATCGAAGCGATATGAGAGCCTTGATAAGTAATGCGTGCGGATCGAAAAGATACGCGGGCCCAAAACGAGGGGCGAGAAAGCTTTATGTACATGATCCCGTAAGTATACTTAGAAAGGGCCCGTAGTTCAGCCTGGCAGAACGCCCGCCTGACGCGCGGGAGGTCCGGGGTTCGAATCCCCGCGGGCCCACCAAAGAACTTATGGGAGCGTTCATAAAATGGGCGTGATTTACGAGGTGATCTTACTTGACGAATCGCGCCTTCCCGTATTTCGGTGGAGGCCTATCGAAGGGCTAATTTCGGAGATCGATCCCACGTTCTTGACCGAGCTCGTGAAGATGAGCGAGAAAGCGGTCATCAAAGGCGAGGACGAAGTACGGAACTTCATATCCATGGGAAATTACCTCCTAATCATACACCACGACGGGGATAACACGGGAGTAAAAATAATCAAAGACGTTGTAGAGAAGAACCTAGGGGAGGATCCTAATAAAATAATAGAGGAGATGCGCGAAGCTCTAATACCGCTTCCCGAAGAGCTCGACTACATCATAGGACTGATACCCAAAGAGGAATTCGAGATCCGCTACAAGAGGATAAACCCGTTCATGAAGCTGAAGTTAAAGATACGCGGGGCGAACATACGCGAGTCCTTCATATCGGGTAAGTTCGATGAAGTGATACTAGCGCAACCTAAGAACGACGTGGAAAGAATGATTCGGGTCGTTTCAGGGGCGTATCTTAATAGGTTACCGCCCAAATATCCGGCCCCAAAGCTCCAAGAGATACTAGAGCATGCGGAAAGAATAGAAAACGAGCCTCTAAAGGAGCTCGCTTTAGCTTACGTTGATCGGCTTCAAGCCGGTCTAACCGCCCACATAGTGATGAAGGTCATGAAGATAAAGGAGGAGCTCAAGAAGGAAATAGAGAAGGATAAGATCATAGCCCTTCCGCTAGTTCAAGTAGCCCCGCTTTCACCGGAGCTACAAGAGTTCTCGGAGATCGTGAAGAAGGAGTTTCCCAAGACGTACCGGTATTATTACCTCGAAGCGCTCGAAGCGATATTTAAGGCTAGTTACTCGAAGAACAAAATCGACGCTGCGATATCGATATTATCCTCTTTCAAGAAGGACATAAAGGATCCGGAAAGGAAAATCTTCGAGTCGATAAAGATCGCGGCGGCCGCTGAGGTGTTGATGTATGAGGACGTAGATGACCTAGAGAGGGTAGTGAAAACGCTTTCGGAGGAAGTAATACGCGCTCAAACCCTAGCTTACGAGGGTCTTAAGGAAGAGCCCAGGGTATTCGTAACGCGGTTGATTACATCTAACGCTACGCTAGCCTTTGTAAGCACCCTCGTCGGCTTATATTATTACCACAACGACGTCCCCATCTACAGGGCCTACTTTATGAACGGAAGGAAGACCGTAGAGGAACTAATAGATAAGATATTCGAGTACCTCAAGTACGAGCGTTTCTCACCGACGTCCGCTCTAGTCGCGTTATCTCTTACGTTCCCCATCATGGCGTATATCTCCGAGATGACCGGAGAGAGGTTCGAAAAGGGAATGAAAATGCCCATGAGGCTAGCTCGGTTCATAGAAAATAAACGGCCGAGCGGTACAGAAGCTATCTACGAAGCCGATAGAGATGCGTTCGTGAATCTATCTTTACTACTTATAGACGCGTTCGTCTCGGGCTTCAAGTATATAACGCTAGAGAACAAAGGAATAGCTCTAGATCTAGCTAAGAACGTTCTAGAGAGATTGTTGATATCGAAGTATTCCGAGGTACGCTCCGTTACTACGCTTCTCGGTCTATCGTTACCAAAGGTTCGGGCGATCAAAGGAGCCTCGGAGAAGCTAGTGACGGAGACTTCTAACCTCATAAAGAGTAAACTAGGTTCATCCTTCGCGTCCTTCATAGTACTCGCTGAGATGAGTAGACGTTTAGAGGAAGCGGGATTCCACGACTTAGCGGAGATCGTATCTAAGGTTTCATCGTAATAAGAGGGGTAATCGAATAACGGATTTTTAACACCTTTATATTCATCGCGTTTTACTCGAGCCATGAAACGTTCTCTCCTAATAATTCTCTTTCTAACGATACTCTTCTTACCGATACCATCAGCGCACGCGTATGACGCTAAGACTTTACCGGACGGAAGCGTAGCCGTGACGGACCTCATGACGGGACACACTACGATATCCCCACAAGCTACGCTCGCTTCTTACGCTACATACCCGCGGCCTTCCTCGCTCTCGAACCTACAATATCGTCAGGTGATAGAGATCGAGAACCCCTCTAGCGTATCTATGACGCGGCCCGTAGAGGTAACGCTCGATCTACACGACGTAGCTTACCGTACAACGCTCGTGCTCACGGACTCGTCCGGAAACGTGATCCCGTTCCAGGTGTTGAGCTATACCGATTCTGACGGTGACGGGCGCCTAGAGGAGACGACGATACTGTTCATCGCGAACGTACCTGCCGGGGGTAGTTCGATATTCTTCTTATATTATGATAATAAGGACAAGAGCACGCCCATTCATAACACGCAAAAGGACTACGTGAACGAGATCTACGGCCTTACCGCTCAGTTTAATACGCGCTCTCTAACCTCCTCGGGAAGCCTCTCTTCCCAGCGGACCGGCATCAGCGTTTCTCGGGATCCGATATACCAAAACGATGATACCTTCGGGGATTCTAGCGGCTCCTCCTCTACCGTCATAGGGGCGAAGATCACCGTAACCGTAGGGACCTATCGCTTCATCATATACGCTTCTCCTAAGTTCATACATAACGGAGAGTTCGATTATGATAACGACGGATATACGGAGACCGCGGACGCTTATACGTTCCGTGAGGGTCTTCAGGTGATTCAATACCGGGACGGTTCCAAGCGGGTGGACATAGTACGTTACGAGCCCGTGTTCTCTCAAGGTACTGGAGGATCTTACGGATATACCGTCGACATCTTCTCACCGTTCGTCTTCGAAAGCCACGCGTTCGTCCTAGATACCGATAACGATGGTGACGTAGGTGACGCTTCCGATCCGTCATCTGCCGATCCGAGCGCGTTACACTCTTATACCGATCCCGGGAACCCGTATACTATCCATATAGATGAGGTATCGATTACCCTGGGTCCCGTGATGATCTCAATAGACGGACAGGCGTTCGCTGTGCCGATGAACGTAATATGTAAGAACGGCGCCGTAGGAAGGAACGATTACGAGAACTTCTCCCCCCACTTCTCCCTAAACGAGCTGGTGTCCTACGTGTTCTATTATAACTTACCTTACGTGAAGCTACACAGAAAGCTCATTAACGCCGGTTCGAGTAGCGTGAGGATAAGCGATAGCTATAGCTTCATGAACACGCAGCCTCTGTTGCATCATACGAACTTCACGGACACCGCTCTCATCAACGACCCTATAGGATATCCCGGAGACACGACCTCCGACGCTGCTACGTTCTTCCAGATTCATACCCGGTATGATATCGATAACGTGCCTCCTTATACCGGAGTAGACATAGCTAGACCGCGGGCGTACGGATTAGCGGACATACTCGGAACCTCGCCTTCGGAGAAGTACGTATATCTAGGACGGTCTTCCGACGCCCCTAATAGAGACTCCTCTTACCCGCCCGCCATCATAGGAATGATACTACTAAAGTCCGCCGCTTCGGGCTTAAAGCGGCCTTCCGGTGAGGCTATAAGCGATCCGTTCCAGACCTTCTACAGCCGCTCGATCACGTACGGACGCATATACAGCGCCACCTCTAATTGGTACGACACGGACGGACAGTACGCTACCGCTTCTATAGGACTCGTAAAGACCAATAACACCGGGCTCTTACTAGATTCGAACGGGTACATAGAGGGAGAGATATTATACGCGATCTTCTATGGAAACTCCGCTACCCCCACGCAGGTCGCTAACGTAAAGAACATAGCGTTCAATTCTCCGAGCGTATCCAACGATCCTTCCGGACCCGCTGCGCGGGAGAGCAAGTATAACTTAACCGTGAAGTTCGTAGACTATCAGGGAGACCCCATCTCCGGAGCCTCCGTGAGGGTATCTTATAGCGGAACCGAGATTACGACCGTAAATACGGACACCGACGGAGCTATAATACTTAAGCTAGGAGCTAACGGAACATACTCGCTCACGATCTCTTACGACACTGTGATGGGAACGTTCGTAGAGAAGTTTAACGTGAGTCGGACGGTAAACGGCTCGAACCCTGAGGTCACGCTCACCGCCGCGATACAGGACATAGACGTGTTCATAAAGTACCCCGATAACTCCCCGGCCGACGGGGTAGTCTTAACGGTATACGGAGAAAACTCCTCTTATACGGGACAGACAACGGAAAAACTCCTCTATAACGTGACTCTATCGAACGGCTACTATCACGTGGAGAACCTACCCGAAGGCTCCTATCGCTTCGTAATCACGAAATATATAGGTCCCATAAAGGTATACGAGGAGCACGTCGTAAAGGTAAACGCCACGCAGTATTCGTTCACTTACTACCTCGACGTGGCGAAGCTCTCGGTGAGCGTGAAGGATCCCGATGGTGCTCCTATAGTGGGAGCCTCCGTAACGGTCGAGGAGTATAACGGAACGGAGTACGTCACGGTATACACAGGAACCACCGACACGAGCGGACTCGTCTCGTTCGTTCGGGTCCCGATGACGAACCAGACTGATAACCAGCCCGTACGCGTCCGCGCTTCGTACACCGTATACGGAGTGACGTGTAGCGAGTACACTACCTTAACCCTCTCATCCGACTCCTCTACTTCCATAACTCTAGCCCTATACGATCTCACGCTCACGATATATGACTCTGAGAACGTACCCGCGGATAACGGAACTATAGTCGTTACGATCACTTACGCGGACGGACAGAACGCTTCGTTCTCCTATAGTAGCTATACCTTCACGATAGAGAATTTACCCTCCGCCTCTTACACGTCGAACAACACGATCAAGATAGAAGTTACTTACACCGTAGCCGGAGTCTCAGCGAGCGC
>Ga0256838_1000635_pt1 | contig 20102 bp, 16 predicted proteins | sample 4571419metaG_FD_185978 | JGI IMG/M metagenome (GOLD analysis project Ga0256838, IMG submission 185978) | Hydrothermal vent microbial communities from Guaymas Basin, Mexico - 4571-419 | ecosystem: Environmental > Aquatic > Marine > Hydrothermal vents | place: Mexico: Guaymas Basin | collected...
CTTATACCAAATTGTGGGTCATTATGATAAGACTCTATAGTTAGATAACCTGCTTGAAAAAGTAACACCTCTAATTTTAGTTTTTCTACTTCAAATGTGTTTAATAGTTCATCCCCAACTACCATATTTTCTATATTTGGTATATTGTAGTTATTTTGTGTTTTAAGTAGAGTTATAAGAAAGTAAGGATTTCCACTCTCCCACCAGTAGTTTTTATAGATAAAATCATTTTTTATAAATTTTAGTATATCAAAAGGATTGTAAACACTATCACCCATAAAATTATAACCGTTGTACCATCTTTTTACCATCTCTAGGTCAGCATCTACTAAATACTCTTTAAACTCATTTTCTACATTTTTTTGAGTATAGCCACATACTGTAGCAAATCTTTTACTTAGGCTTATATCTTCTAAATTATTTAACCCACTAAATATATTGGCTTTAGAAAACTTACTTATACCTGTTAAAAATGCAAATTTTATATAAGCATCATTTGATTTTATCATAAGGTAAAAACTTCTTAAAAAATCTCTATTTTCTAAGGCTCTTTCTGGGTTTTCTAGGTTGTCTAGTATTGGTTTATCGTATTCATCTATTAGTATTACTACTGGTTTATTATATTTTTCGTATGCTTTTTGGATAAGTTCTCTAAAGCATCCACTTGGGCTATCTTGAGATTCACACACAATACCTAATCTTTTTTGATTCTCTTTTAGGATTTGGATAGCTGTTTGTTTTGTGAGGTCTAGTGTTTTAAAGTCTCCTGCCCAGTCTATCTTTATAACTGGGTATATATCTTCAAAATCCCATTTATCATATATATCTAAACCTTTAAAAAGTTCTTTATTTCCTTCAAAGATATTTTTCAATGTATCTAAGAATAAGCTTTTTCCAAATCTTCTTGGTCTTGATAGAAAAGAATATTTATAATTTTGGATAACCTCTAGAGCTAAATCTGTTTTATCTATGTATATATAATCATTTACTATTATCTCTTTGAATGTTTGGATGCCTATTGGTAGTTTTTTCATCGTATCTCCAATCATAACTTCTCTATAAAAGAAGCAAGTATATCTTTTTTCATACCTGCAAAGTTTATGCTTAGTTTAAACTCTCTTCCTGATTTGCTTACACCTAGGATGCGACCCGTTCCAAATACTTTATGACGAACTAAATCACCTTTTTTAAAGGCTATATTTTTTTCTAACTTTAGTGAACCTGCACAAAGTCCAGCTTCATTAAAAAATCTACTTTTATCTAAATCACTTCTACGACCTTTGTAGAAACGACTTCCAGCATGAGATAAAGTTAGAGTATCTTTGGCTCTTGTAAATGCAACATAACCAAGTCTTCTTTCCTCTTCTAAATCACTTCCATCACCTATAAGTGGTAAAAAGCCCTCTTCCATACCTATAACAAAAACATGCTTAAACTCTAAACCTTTTGAAGCATGGATACTCATCATATAGATGCTCTCACCCTCAACTTGGTCTTGTTCACTTTGAAGTGTAAGTTCATTTAAAAACTCATCTAAAGATGCTTCAGGTGTATTTTTTATGAAATCTCTAAAAAGTCCATAAAATTCATCCATATTTAAAATCTTATCAGCCTCATCTTGATGCCCTTTATAGATATTTTTAAGATTAAAAGTTTCCTCTAAAGTATCTATAAAGTTATAAGTTGATTCTTGGGCTTCTTTTGCTACATTTTGTATATTTTGTACAAACTCTTTTAAAGTGGCTGTATTTTTCTTTCTTACAAGTGCTTCTAAAGTGGTTGTATCTGTACTGCTTATATACTCAAATAAAGATAACCCTTTTTCGTATGATGCTAACTCTATCTTCTCAACAGATGCCTTTCCTAAACCTCTTTTTGGTTTATTTATAATTCTTTTTAGTGAAAAGTCATCATGAACATTTGTAATAACCCTTAGATAGCTTATAAGGTCTTTGATTTCTGCTCTATCATAAAACCTCAAACCACCTACAAGTTTATAAGGTACTCCAGCACGATTAAGCCCCTCTTCTATAGAACGACTTAAAACATTTACACGATATAAGATAGCAATATCTTCAGCACTTACACCTGAGTTTAAAAGTTTGTTGATATTTACAGCTATCTTTCTTGCTTCTTCATTTTCATCATTTGAGTTTATAGTAGCTACATCTTCTCCACTACCACGAGTTGAGATAAGTTTTTTTCCAAGTCTTGAACGGTTATGTTCTATAAGAGAGTTTGCAACTTTTAAGATTGGTTCACGAGAACGGTAATTTTCTTCAAGTTTAAACACACTTGTCCCTAAAAAATCTTGATCAAACTCCATAATATTTCGTATATGAGCACCTCTCCAACCATATATACTTTGGTCATCATCACCAACAACACATATATTGTTATGTGTTGTACAAAGTTTTTGGATTAGTTTTAGTTGAAGTTCATTTGTATCTTGATACTCATCTACCATGATGTACTGGTATTTTTGTGATGTCTGTTTTGCTAAATCTGGATTTTCATCTAAAAGCTTATATGTCAAAGAGATTAGATCATCAAAATCTACAAGATTATTTTCATTTAGATACTCTTCATACTCTTCATACACCTTTGCAATCTGTTGGTAGTTATATGATTCTGCTTGTTTATAGGCATCATCTGGAGAGAGTAGTGAATTTTTATATCTTGAAATCTCACTAGCTACTAATGGTGTTGCTATCTCTGAATTTATCTTTTTTATGATTCTTTTTTTATCATCTGTATCTATAACTACAAAGTTGTTTTTTCTATTTAAAAGATGGATATTAAACTTTAAAAACAATAATCCAAACTTATGAAATGTACATAAAAGTGGTGGGTATGTATTTGATTTTATCATAGACAGAGATCTCTCTCGCATCTCTTTTGCAGCTTTATTTGTAAAAGTTAAAGTTAAAGTATTTGAGGCAGGTATACCTAAACCATCAAGTAAATATGCTAATCTTGATACAATAGTTGTAGTTTTACCACTACCAGCACCCGCTAAGATCAAAACAGGTCCTTCAGTTCGTTCAACAGCTTCTTTTTGACTCTTGTTTAAGTTTGCAAATATTTTTTCCATTATTAATGATTCCAACCAAATTTAAAGTGCTTATATTATAGCTAAAATACTAAAAATTTGATAAATATCATAAAACTCTTGTAATAATTATAATTATGAGTTATAATTTTATTATCAATATTACTTATAGGAATTATAATGTTAAAAGATTTTGCAAAATTACAAACATTTTTGATGGTTATTAAAGAGAAAAGTTTCTCCCGTGCATCGGCAAAACTTGGCATCTCTCAACCTGCTGTTACACAACAGATAAAATATATGGAAGATTATCTTGATACTAGGATAGTTGAAAGAAAAAAGAACGGTATCATTCTAACTAAAGAGGGTGAAGACCTTTTTCGCATTGCAAAGAGACTTGAAAAAGCGATAGAAAACTCTGAAAAAGATTTATTAAAAATTATTAACAAAGACTTTACATTTGTAGTTGGTTCTTCAAATGCTATAGGAAACTATATACTTCCTAGCCATTTAAGCGAGATTAAAAAACGAATCAACAATGATGTTTATATCAATGTTGGGTTGTCAACTGAAGTTATAGACCAACTAGAAGATAAAAAAATAGATATTGCACTTATAGAATCTCCAGTATTTAGAGACTCTATTATATATAGAGAGTGGGTTGAAGATGAGTTAGTGCTTTTTTCAAATCAACCTATAAAAAAACAATTAGGTCCAGATGACTTAAATGATTTTGACTGGTTATGTAGAGATGAAGATTCTCATACAAGAAGGATAACTACTGAAGTGTTTAATGAGATTGGTGTTCAATGTAAAGAGTTTAATGTTTTAGGGATTTTATCTAGCCCTACAGCTATTAAAGAATCTATCTTACACTCTGATAAAAATGCAAAAAGACCTTTAGTATCGATTATGAGTCGTTATGTAATTCAAGATGATATAAAAGATGGAAAACTTTTTGAAGCTAGAATTAGAAACCATAAAATTCAAAGAAAATTTTATATAGCTTATCCAAAAGATAAAAAACACGATGTATTTGTAGATAATGTTATAAACTACCTACTTGCTATAAATAAAGTATAAAAAAGAGATTTTCTCTCTTTTTTACTTCTTTAAAAACTTTGCATTTTCAGGGTTTGATAAAAATGAAGCCATCGAATTTTCAACTCCCTTTTCATCACTTTTTTTAATCTCATGATTAACTTGTTCTAGTTTTGTATAAGTTGCTAGGTTTATCAAGATTGGTGTTTCATCTATGATAATTTGCATTATACTAAGTAATGGAACAGTTACTATAGAACCTATATTTTCACTTCCAAAACCAGCTTCAAATATGATACTATCATCAACTATTCTAGCTGTTTCAAATGTATAACCAGCTAAAAAGAAAAGTGTCATAGCACGAAATTCAGAATGAATCTCTGGTGGTAAAACTGGTTCAAAACTAACATCTTCTATCTTACAAAGTATGCCAAAATTTTGCTCCTCTTCAAACATATAGATTATTAAATCTTGAATGTTGTTTTGCATCAATGTGGCAAATTTTTTATCATATATTATATTTTCTAACATTTTATAATTTCCTCTATCTTTTTATCTGTAATTATATCAAAATCTATCATAGCATTCAAAAGTGCTATTTTTGAAAAAGTTTTTATCTCTGATACTTTTATATCTAACTCTTTTAACAAACCATTGTCTATAAATCTTTGCCGTGTTATACCTTTTAATAATGGTGATTTTGGAGTGTACCAAATGTCATTTTTAAATAAAGCGATATTGGCTATACTTGTATCGGTTATAAAACCATTTTTTACTATCACTATATCATCACAATTATCTCTTAAACTAAACAACTTATCTATCTCTTTTCTATCTGTTGATTTTTTTACATAAGAGATAGCATCATCATAAACTAACTTTAAAGTTTTAATTTTCCGTTTTTTATATAGATGATAAGTTACATCAATATGATTGATATTATAAACTAATCTACATCTATATAAACCCTTAGATGGTGGACAAAGATATGAAGCTATATTTTTTATACCACTTCTTTTTTCATGGTAATCAAGATTAAATAACTCTCCATCCAATGCTTTTATAGTTTCTAAAAACTTTTCTTTAGTTGACAAGTTCTGTACTTAGGTATCTATCACCAGTATCACAAAGTATGGTAACGATAGTTTTACCTTTAAACTCTGGTCTTGAAGCTACTTGCATAGCAGCATATACATTTGCACCAGAAGATATACCAACTAATAAACCCTCATTTTTAGCAAGTCTTCTTGCCATCTCTATGGCATTTTCATTGCTAACTTTTATAACTTCATTATAAATCTCTCTATCCAATATACTTGGTATAAAATTTGCACCTATACCTTGTATCTTATGTGCTCCTGCTTCTTCACCAGAAAGTATGGCTGAAGCTTCAGGTTCAACTGCAAAAACCTTAATTTTTTTAATCTCTTTTTTTAAACCTCTAGCAGTTCCCGTTAGAGTTCCACCTGTACCAACTGATGATACAAAAGCATCAACATTTGCTTCGGTGTCATTTAAAATCTCTTTTGCTGTTGTAAACTCGTGTATCTCTGGATTTGCTGGATTATCAAACTGTTGTAAAATGATTGAATTATGCGTTAAAATATGAAGTTCTTCAGCTTTTGCCAATGCACCTTGCATCCCTTTTTCAGCTGGAGTTAAAACAAGTTCAGCACCCAAAAACTTTAGTAAACTTCTTCTTTCCATACTCATAGATTCAGGCATAGTAAGAACTAACTTTAATCCAAGTGCTGCACATTGAGATGCCAATGCTATGCCAGTATTTCCACTTGTTGGTTCTATTATAGTAGTATCAGATGTAATTTTACCTGATTTCATTGCTGAATCTATCATATTGAAACCTATACGATCTTTTACTGAACTTGTTGGATTCATAAATTCACATTTACCTAAAATAGTAGCACCACTAATATCTGAAGCATAAGATAACCTCACAAGGGGTGTATTGCCTATCAATTCTGTTATATTTTTTGCTATTTTCATCAAATCACCTTTTTAATAGTATATATTCTATCAAAAAATTTATTAATACTAAAATTATCAGATATAATTAATTAAAATTAATGTAAAATAGCTAAACAAAAGCTAGAAAAACTTTATAAAAGAGGGGTAAAAATTGTACGCAACTCCAAAAAACAATGAAAAAAGATTTAATGAGGATGAACTTTTAGTTACAAAAACTAACTTAAAAGGCATCATCACTTATGCTAATCAAGCATTTATAAATATTATTGGTTTATCTGAAGAGGAACTTATGGGGAAACCTCACAATATAATAAGACATCCTGATATGCCAAAAATTATTTTTAAATTACTTTGGGAAACATTAAAAGCAAACACTGAAATTAATGCTTATGTAAAAAACTTATGTGCAGATGGTTCATACTATTGGGTTATGGCAAATGTAACACCATCTTATCTAAATGGTTCTGTAGTTGGTTATCACTCAGCGCGTCGTGCACCAAAAAAAGAATCTATAAGTATTATAGAACCATTATATAAAAAACTTTTATCTGCTGAGAGAACTGGTGGAATGGGTGCTAGTCAAGAGATTTTAAACAATTTATTAAAAGAAAAAGGAATGCAATATGACGAATTTATCCTCTCTATCTAAATTACATTATTCAAATTATGCTCATATTGGAGTTATCGTTTTAGGGATTGTTGTTTCATCTATATTTTTTGAATTTCATCCTGTTAATTTTGCATTTAATATTTTAAATATTATCATAGCAGTATATGCTTATAGACAAATTCATATAACAACAGATAGTATAAAAAGAACAACTAAAATTATCACTGAAGCAAAAAATGGTAACTTTGAGAACAGAAGACATCAAGATAATGCTGGTGGTGAGATTAGTGAACTAGCACATAATATCAACGACTTATTTGATCAACTTGAAAGTTATATGAGAGAGATTAACACTGCTATTGATTATGCTGGTAAAAATAAATATTTTAGAAGAATTAATACAACTGGATTAAACTCTACTTTTAAAAATACTGCTAAACTTATCAATAGAAGTATTGATGCAATGGAAGCCGAATATAAAGTTCAAGAAAAAGAAAGATTTATAAATGAACTTTCAAAATCTGGTAAAGGCTTTATAGAAAACTTTGAAATTATCCAAGGTCAGATTAGTGAGAACAACACAAGTTTAACTGCTCTAGCTATAGAAGCCAAAGATAGTGCTAGTCTTGCTAATTCAAATACAACTATAGTTGAAGCTATGAATGAAAACTTTGATAAGCTATCAGAAATCATCGTACAAAATGATGAAACTGTTCATAATGTTTCTTCAAGAACTTCAGAGATCACATCTGTTGTTGACCTTATCAAAGATATAGCTGACCAAACAAACTTACTCGCACTAAATGCTGCTATTGAGGCTGCTCGTGCAGGTGAACATGGTCGTGGATTTGCTGTTGTTGCTGATGAAGTTCGTAAACTTGCTGAGAGAACACAAAAAGCTACAAGTGAGATTAGTATCTCTATCTCAACTCTACAACAAGAATCAAACGGTATGCTTGAAAATTCAACAGAATTAAGTAGAATTGCTCAAGAGTCTGTAGATAGCGTAGATACATTAAACAATGCTATAGAAAAGTTTAGTGTAAATGCTAAATCAGTTTTAGCATCTAGTAGATATATGAAAAATAAAAACTTTGTTGTTTTAGCAAAAATGGATCATATACTATTTAAATCAGATGCATTTAAACATGTAGAACAAGAGGAATATAAAGAGTTTAATACTCATCAAACTTGTAGATTTGGTCAATGGTATGAAAGTGATGCAAAAGAACAGTTTGGACATTCTAAAAGTTATGCAGATATTTTAGTTCCACATAAAACTGTACATGACAGAATACTAGATACTTTTGATGTAGTAAAAGAGCATAGTATATCTCAAAACCATGCTAGAATTTTAGATAACTTTATAGTTATGGAAAAAGCTTCCTCTGAACTATTTGAACAGATGGATAGAATGTTAGAAGAGGAAGCTAGGTTTGATGACGATTAGAAAGTAATATTTGCATAAGTTATTTTAGTTATAATTAGCAAAAATATATAAAGGCTAAATTATGACTAAAATCATCTTTTTTATCTCTCTAACAATCTCCATCTTTGCCAATGATGGTGTTCACAAGTTTGCTCCTAGTTCAGACTGCAAAGAGTGTCATCCAAAGATATATGATGAATATCATACTTCGATGCACATGAATACAACTCCACAAAAAGACCCTATCCATAAAGCTATATGGGATAGACATCCTAAAAACAAAAAAGCTAACCAATATGTATGTGGTAAATGTCATACACCAACAGCAGATAACCTTGATAGTATGTTAGGAAAAGGTAAAAAAGCACTACCTCTAAAAGAAAATGAAACACATCAAACAGGTGTTAGTTGTGCTTACTGTCACCGTATAAAAAGTATAGAACTTCATAAAAAATCAAACACAAATATTATGACAACAGAAGAAAAAAAATACTTTGGTACACTTAAAGAACATATAAAATCTCCATATCATGATATAGTTACTGAGGGAAATGAACATATGAAGAATGGAAATGTATGTATAGGTTGTCACTCTCATAAGATGAATAAACATAAACTAAATGTATGCTCTACAAATATTGATAATGAGATGGATGGAGCAAACTGTGTAAGTTGTCATATGCCAAAAGTTGATGGTAGTGTTTCTAACCTTAACCAAACTAAAAAACACGCATTTCACGGTTTTGCAGGAAGCCATTTCCACTCAGATATGCTTACTCAGTATGTAAATATATCTTTACTTCGAGAGATAGATGACTTTATAGTAAATATTGATAACCAAACTTCACATGCCCTTTTACTACACCCTTTAAGAGTAGCTGTTTTAAAAGTTAGCATCACAAGAGGTGATAAAACTACAAAAATGAAACCAAAAGTTTTTGTAAGAGTTTTAGGTAAAGACAAAAAACCAGCGATGCCATGGGTAGCTGATAAAGTTATCAAAAACACTATGATAAAAGCAAATGAAAAAAGAAGTATAAAATACCCATTTAAACTTTTAACAGGTGATAAAGTAGATGTAGCTCTTGGATGGTACTTAGTAAATCCAAAAGCAGTTAAAAAACTAGATTTAGAAAATAAAAAAGTTGCAACTGAATTTAAAGTATTTAAAAAACAAAGCTTTAGTTTTTAATTGGGTTTGGTATAATATCAATATATAAGGATTTTTTATGCTAAAACTATATTTTGTATTTTTTTTAACCTCTATTTTATTTGGTTCAGATAACACTGAACCAAATAATAATTCACTTATTGTTTATGACAACATTGCATTGGTACATGAAAAAAGTTTTATCCATATTAAAAAAAGCAATAAAAAGATTTTATACTCTAATGTAGCATCTAGCATTATCAGTGATTCTGTACATATTGAACTACCAGATTTTGTAACTATATATTCTCAACAATACAGATTTAACAAACTCACAAAAAGTAAATTACTTCAAGCCTTTACAAATAAAGAAATTTTTATAAAAGATAAAAAAGCTATTTTACTATCTTGCCAAAATGATTCTTGCTTAGTTAAAACAGAAAAAAAGCAGATTATTTCAATCGATAGTAATGAAATTATCTTTACTAAAATTCCAAATAAATTTATCACAAAACCATCTTTGATATGGAATATACAAGCCACAAAAGATATAGATAGTTTTATGGAGATAGATTACCTTATAAAAGATATTGGTTTTACATCTAAGTATATTTTAAATCTTAAAAATGATAAAGCAGATATAACTGGATGGTTAAACATAGATAATCGTTCTGGAAAAGATTTCAAACAAACTAATCTTTTTGTATTAGCTGGTGATATAAAACAAGAAGCAAAACCAATGATGCTATACCAAAGTAGTAGAAATCTAAAAACAATGAGCAATAATTTAGAGGTAAAACAACTATCTTATGAGGGCTATCATCTTTATAAAATACCATTTAAAGTAAATCTAGCTAACAATGAAAAAACACAAATTAAATTTTTAACAAAAAATGATATAGATATAAAAAGAAAGTATAAGTCAACGATGTCAAACCCTTTGTATTTTTATGGAGAAAAAAAACATAAAGTGATGCAATATATACATATTGATAAACTTGATGAAGCACTACCTAAAGGTCTTATACGAATATACTCAAAACTAGATAATCAAACTATATTTTTAGGTGAAAACAGAGTAAAACACACTCCAAAAAATATACCTTTAGATATAGAAATTGGAAATAATTTTGATATAACTGTAAAAGAGCAGATAAAACAAAGAACAGATACTAAAGCATACTCCGATATAGATATAGTTTATAAGATAACAAATAGTTCATCAAAAGATAAAAAGCTAGAAATTCTAATACCATTTAACCAAAATAAAGTCTATAAAATTAAAACATATAAAAAATATAGAGTTATAAAAGGCAGATATATAGTGTTTGATATATCTATAAAAGCTAACTCTTCTAAAAAATTTGAAGTTAATTATAAACATAACAAAACATTATAAAGGTAAGAATTTGGCAAAATATATAATACTAGATACAGAAACTACAGGAACAGATGATGAAGATAAAATCATACAGCTTGGTTTTATTGTACTTGGTGGAAAAAAGATAGAAGTTTATAATGAATTTAACTCATCTGAAACCCCTATAAAAATCCAAGCGATGGAAGTTCATGGAATTACTCCTGAGATGATTGATGGTAAAAGTTTATGTCAAGAAACTGTTGCTTTTAAAAGACTTCAAGAGTTAAATACACAAGATAACTATATCATCATACATAATGCCCCTTTTGATTTAAATATGCTATCTAAAGAGGATTTTAAATGCCAAATGCAAGTGATAGATACACTTAGAGTAGCTAAACATATATTTGAAGATGAAGAGGCTCATAGACTTCAGTATTTTAGATATAAGATGGGTATATATAAAGAGGAACAAAAAGAGGCTGATGCCTTAGGTATAAAAGTAAAAGCACATGATGCTATTGGTGATGTTTTAGTTCTAAAGTTATTTTTAACTAAACTAAGAAAAGCTGTTGAAGATAAGTTCCCAGATGAAAATCCAGTTGAAAAGATGGTTGAACTAACAAAAAAACCTATACTAATAAAAACTTTTAGATTTGGAAAACATAAAGGTAAAAGCTTAGAAGATGTTGCGACTAATGATGCCGGTTACTTAAGATGGATGTTAAAATCTATGGATAACTTAGATGATGATATGAAATACTCTATAAATAATGTTTTAGGAAATTAATGGAAACAAATAATAAATTTAATATTTTAATAGTCGATGATGAAAAATTAAATATTGATTTAGCAGCAGCTTACCTAAAAGAGGAATGTTATCAAATCTCTTTTGCATTAAATGCTCAAGCTGCCTTAGAATCTGTTGATAAAAAAGAGATAAGTTTAATACTTTTAGATATAAATATGCCTAAAGTTGATGGTTTTAAAGTTTGCGAGATGCTAAAGTCAGATGCTAAAACAAAAGATATACCAATCATATTTTTAACAGCTCAAACAGATATAAAGTTTATCTCTCGTGCATTTGAGATTGGTGGAGCAGACTATATTAGTAAACCTTTTAATGGGGTTGAACTAAAAGCAAGAGTTAAAACTCATCTACAAAATATGTCTTATCTTTTAGAGATAAAACATAAACAAAATAAACTAGCACAACTAAGTATAACAGACCATTTAACTAAAGTTCACAATGCTTTATATTTTGATTCACAAGTAAAAGCATATCTAACAAGTAACAAAAGTTGTTGGGTATATTATCTAAAACTAAATAATTTTGAAAAGATAAATCAACTATATGGTTATGATAAAGCAAATAAAGTTTTAAGATTTTTTGCAAAACTTTTAGTCGATATAATGCCAAAAAAGACCATTACATCAAGATTATATGGAGCTAGTTTTGGAGTGATTTTAAAAGATTATGATAAAAAAACGATTAAGGAATTAAGCATAAAACTATCTAATAATTTTTCAAAAAACAAAGAGTTAAAACAAACTATCAACTTCTCAAATGTAGCATTAAATATAAAAGGTGATGAAACATTATCTTATATCTATAAAAAGTTACAAAACAACATTGGAAGTAGAACCAATGAAGCTCACTTATTTATTAAGTAATATATTTTTAACAATATTTTCCAAATGAGCTACAATCAAAGCCTTATTTTCTATATGTTGAGAACTATCCCAATCTAACACTTCAGACTCCAGTTTTTTAGATAATGCAAAAAGTTTATTAAATCGTAAATTACCAGATATACCTTTAATATTGTGAAGCATTTTATCATCTAAATCTTTATCTTCTAATCTTTTGATAATCTCTCTAGCAGATTCTGAAAAACTTACTAAAAGTTTTTTAATAATTTCTATATTATCTATAGATATAGCATCTGCTAATAGTTTTACATCTACTACATCAAAATCTATAGTTTCTTCATCTTTTTTGGTTTTAACATACTTACGAAGTATATTATTGAAATCTTTAGTATCTATGGGTTTAGCAAGAGAATCATTCATACCTGCTTCTTTATAACTTTGTATATCTGATTTTATAACATTAGCAGATAATGATACTATGGGTTTAGTATAGTTTGACTTTCTTAGTTGCTTGGTTGCAGTAACCCCATCCATAATAGGCATATTAATATCCATAAAAATCAAATCATACTCTTTTTTTAGTGCCTCATCTACAGCTTTTTGACCATTATTTACGATAGTATAGTTTAATCCTCTTTCTTGTAACATTATCTCTATCAGCATTTGATTAGTTGTGTTATCTTCAGCTATTAAGATATCTCCATAAAACTGCTCTTGTGATTTTTTAGTTCTTACTTCTGATAAGTTTTTATCATCATATAAAAGAGAAAGAAACATATCAAACAAGGATGAACCAGTCATAGGTTGAGAAAGAAAATGAAATCTTTTATGAGTACATTCAAACCTTTTATCTCCACCTTCAACATAAATTATATTTAAATTAGGAAATTCTTTTAAAGAGTTTTTACAAGTATCTATATCAAAAAGTTGAGAATATATTATCAAGATATCTACATTTTCATCTAGTAAATACAATGAATTTATTATCTTATATTTGCATTTCCAACGGTTTAAATAATTTTTTACAACTTCATTAGTTTTATAAACTACATTTTCACTAGAATCTAAAATAGCTATAGTTTTATCTTTAAAATCAAAATTATCATCTAAACTACATCTAATATCTGTGATAGGTAGTTTAAGTTTAAAGGAAAATTCACTACCTTTACCCTCTGTACTTGTAACAATTAGTTTATCATTCATCATCTCGATATATTTGCTACTTATAGAAAGTCCCAACCCTGTACCACCAAACTCTCTACTAATAGAGTTATCAGCTTGAGAAAATGCATCAAAAATAGATTCTGTTTTATCTTTAGATATACCTATACCTGTATCTTGAACACTAAACTCTATAGTAGCTAAATTATCTACTATATCTTTTAACAATATCTGAACCCCTACACTACCATGTTCTGGAGTAAATTTTATAGCATTACTTATAAGATTACTTACAACCTGTTTTATCCGTTGAGCATCGCAAATAAGCTTTTTAGGTATATTGGTATCTATATATATACAATAATCTATTTTTTTAGATTTCGCTACAGAAGCAAATGTTGATACAACCGACTCCATATCTATAAAAAGATTAGAATCTGTTTCATATAAAGACAACTCCCCATTTTCGATTTTTGAAAAATCTAAAATATCATTTACAATATTTAACAAACTTTTTCCACTATTATGGATAATATCTATATATTTTTTATTTTCCTTATCCAAATCTTTACCCATAAGTAAATCAGTAAAACCCAATATACCGTTTAGTGGTGTTCTAATCTCATGAGACATATTGGCTAAAAATGTAGACTTAGCTTTTTCAGATAAATAAGCTTTTTGTAAAGCATTTTCTAAATTTGTAATATTTGATAAATTTATAATATATTCATTATTGATTTTATTTACTTTAAGAGCAAAAATATATGTTTTAGAATCTTTAGCTACCATCTTAGCTTTATAATCTACTTTATTATCTTTAGAACACATATCTAACCAATCCACATCTTTATCTGGATGGATATAACCCTCTTCATCTAAAAACAATTCACATATACACTCATGATTATTTTTAAAATCATCAAAATTAGCATAGTCAAAATACTCATATAAAGTCTTATTTGCACTAATCATACCATTGTTTTTTGATGTCAAAATAACTATATTTTCTTGATTATCAAATATCGCTTTAATAAGTTTTTCTTTCTCTTTAATTCTATTTTTAGCTATCACTTGTTTAGTTATATCTTGTCTAACTGCTATATAACCATCTATCTCATTGTTTTCATTGTATGTTGGCATTATTGTTGCATGAACATAGTAAACACTATTGTTTTTAGTTCTATTTGGAAATTGACCTTTCCAAATCCTACCATCTTTTATAGTTGTCCACATCTTTTTAAATACAAAATCAGATACTCTACCATCTCTAACTATATTATGGTTTTGACCAATAAGTTCATCTCTAGTATAACCACTAACTTTACAAAAATTATCATTTACAAAGTTGATAACACCATTTATATCTGTTTTTGATACTAAAAGAGAGGCATCTACAGCTTCTTTGTATTGATTTAGTAATTTTACATTAGCATTTAGTTCATGGGAAGTTTGTTCAACAAAATGTGTTAAAGCATTAAAAGTAACATCATCCAAATTATGAGTTATTTTATCTTCTTTTTTTCTTTTTTTTCTTTTTTTTGATTCTGATAAAATCAAAATTGTAGTTGTACAATTTAACAAAGCATTATTTGCACTTGTGCTATAGTATTCACCATAAGTAAAAAATCCAGCCGTTGGAGAGATAGACTGAAAATATTTAAATTCATCTTCTAAACTATCTCCTAAAAGTGTTTTTCTTGCTATACATGAAAATATATAGACAGCATCGGCTGGATTTTTATTGATTATATTTTTAATCAAATTAGAACCAGATATTACAGATGAAGCATTTGAAAAACCAAACTGAACTTTTTGACCCTCTTTTAATGGTCCTGCAAAAATTATGGAACTACCATCTTTTACCATAGGTGTTCTAGCTACAGTTGTTAAACCCTCTTTATATAAAAATTGAAAATCAGGGAGATTTTTTGAATCAAAATCAAATATTTGTTTACCTAAATATTTTTTAAATATATCAACAGCATTTTTATCATCTATAGTATGAACAATATTTCTATTTGATTTTGTTATAGTAAACTCTTTACCTATTGGTGTCCAGTTTAAATTATATCTATTATCTGCATATAGTTTTTTTGATGAAAAAGATACAGCCACTGAACCTTTACTATAAACAATATCATTTAAAAAAATATATGTTTTTTGTAATTTAAAATTATCTCCAGCTAGTCCACCAGAGACTATAATATCTGGATTTTCTTCTTTAAATCCATCTATAAAACCCTCATAATCATCACCATGTAATCCTTCACTCAAGATTATAGTTGCTTTTGTATGTTTAGAACATATTTTTGATGATAACTTTACTCCAGATTTTTTGTCTATATTTTCAATGTATTTAGCTTTAATTTTAGTAAACTTAAATAAGGACAGACTTATAACAGTTGAGTTGTCATACATCTTAGCATTTAAAATCTCACCAGCTGTTGTTGCTCCTATGACTATAGCATTTGGAAACTTTTTTCCAAACTTAGCTATAATCTTTTTAAGTTTTTTTTTATCTGTTTCAGATGAAAAAATTTGTAGTAAAGCTGAATTATATCTATCTGTTTTATACTCTTTTACAGCTTTAGATATAGCAACTTTATCATTAAAACTAAATACAAGATGTTTCATTAAAATTCAGTAGCTAAAAGAACTAAACCAGCTCTTCCAAAATGTTCTTTATAAGATTCGCACTCTATCTCTCTAACTTTGTGAAATCCAAGTTTTTTATAAAACAGTATATTGTCCATAGAACCTATCTCAACAACTGTTTGAGCTATTCTATAACCTTTTAACCTTGCTGTTAATAAAGATTTTTGCATAAGTGCTTTTAAAACACCTACATCTATAAAACCTTTTTTCTCTTCCATAAAATCAAACATTAAAGTTCTATTGTTAAGTTCAAAATCACATTCATAAATAACTTTTAAATTTTCATCAAGAGTATCAGCACAACCAACTTCATTTAATGCATCCATAAAAACCTTATGTGTTGCTATCCTAGGTTCATAACTACATAATGTACCAACACTAGTATTGTCTAGTTCTGCAATTAAGAAGTTATTGTAATGACAGTGATTTTTTGCTTCTGTACAAGTTAAAGCTTCTAACTTTTTTAAAATTTCTTCATCATTAGTAGTTTCAAAAATCATATCAAAAATACCACTTTTCTTACCAGCTCTTGTACTTTGTAATATCATCTCTGCTAAAAATTTAGCATCTTTAGCTTCTGCTTTTCTTATTTTAATACTCATAAATTTTTTCCATAAATAGATTTCGTTTTCAAGTAATAGTAACATAAACTACACTAATAAACTTCTTAATTTGGAGTATAAAATAATAAATTTGATTTAAAAAGGAAAAAGGGAGTGTATAATTTGAGTTTAAGAGGGATGAGTATTACTCATCATCCTCTTTAGACATGTGATCTTTTGCTTCGATTCCCATCAAAGATAGACCAGTTTTTATAGATAAAGCCACAACTACAAAAAGTTTTAATAGTTTTGCTTCATCATCTGTTCCAATAATTCTACAATCATAGTAAAACTTATGAAGTGAAGCAGCTAATGCTTTTAAATAATCAGGCAATTTTTGAACTTGACGAGAGTTAAATGCATCCTCAACAACTTCAGGTAATAAAAGTGCATCAAATAAAAGAGAATCAGCACTATCTCCTAAACCTTTTAAACTAGCAGACATAATCTCATCTTTTGATAAAGAACTTTTAGCTAAAAGTGTATTTATCCTAGCATGAGCATATTGTATATAAAAAATAGGGTTTGAACTATCTTGCTTTTTAAATTCAGCTAAATCAAATTCTAAAGCAGTATCACTTTTTTTAGAAGCAAATATAAATCTAAGTGCATCTGAACCTATCTCCTCAACTATATCACTCATAAGTATTACATTACCAGCTCTTTTACTCATCTTGTATGGTTCACCATCTTTTAGTAGTGAAACCATTTGAGAAAGTAAAGTTTCAAGTTTAGAACTATCATAACCCAAAAACTCAATAGCTGCATTTACACGAGGTATATAACCATGATGGTCAGCACCCCAGATGTTGATGTAGTGGTCATACCCTCTTTCAAACTTCTGATTATGATAAACTATATCACCAGCAAGGTAGGTTGGTCGTCCATCTTCACGAACAACAACTCTATCTTTTTCATCACCTTTTTTCTCAGAAGCAATCCACATCTTGCCATCTTTTTCATAAACACCATCACCCATCTTAGCCATCACTCTATCCCACTCAGAGTAAAGTGAAGACTCATTTACAAAAGTATCAAAGTGAATATTCATGTCGGCTAATGATTTAGTTATTATCTCCATAACACCATCTTTAGCCCACATAGCTAACTCTTTTTGACGAGTTGTATCAGTTAAAATATCTTTACCAAATTTTTCAACTGCATCATTAGCAAGTGCTTCAAGATACTCGCCACGATAGTAACTCTCAGGATATTCAACGGCTTGTTTTAAGATATTTTCTTGACCATAAAGCTGTATAGAAAGACCCAGTAAATCTATCTGATTACCTGCATCATTTACATAATACTCAGCAGTTATATCATACCCTAGATGCTTTGCAAGTTTATAAAGTGTATCTCCATAAACTGCTCCACGAGCATGACCAATATGAAGTGGTCCAGTAGGATTTGCACTAACAAACTCTAAAAGAATTTTTTCATTTTTTTCACCTTTAGCAAAATCATCTGCATTTGCTAAAGCCCAATCTGCATACTCACTTAAGAAATTTTCACTTAAACGGAAGTTTAAGTAACCTTTTACAGATTCAACACTAGAAAAAAATTCTGATTCATTAAAAGATGTTGCTAACTCTTGGGCTATAACCATAGGAGATTTTCTAAGCTCTTTGGCTAAAGAAAAAGCTATAGGTGTAGCAAAATGACCAAAAGAACGGTCACGAGGTTTTTCTAAAACAACCTCACGACCTAATGTCTCACGCAATAGCGTCGATACTCGTTGTTTCAATGCTTATGCTTGTGTAGTAGTTTTAGTAGCTTCTGTAGTTACTGTTTCTTCACTACTTTCTACTTTTTTAGGTGTTTCAGCAGATGCTACTTCAGTATCTGTCTCTTTCATCTCACTTTTAAAGTTTTTAATTCCCTTACCTAGCCCTTTAGCTAGTTCAGGTATCTTTTTAGCACCAAATAGTAATATAACTATCGCTAATATTATTAATAATTCTTGTCCACCAGGCATTCCCATGTCGTTCCTTTTATTTAAATTAATTGCATAAGTATATCTACCAAATGCTGTAAAAACTCTTATTAAAATACTTTATATATAAGTATTAGTCTATATTTTCCCATTTATTCACAAAATCATTTATTCTATCAGTTGGTATTTTTAATCTTGCTGTTTTAGCTATCTGTTTTAACACTTCAGAAGCTAATTTTAAATCATCATTAACAACGATAAAATCATATTCAGATATTCTTTGAATCTCTCTTTTAGCCATTATAAGTCTTTTATCTATAACTTCTCTAGTGTCAGTAGAACGGTTTACTAAACGCTTTTCTAACTCTAACAATGTAGGAGGAGTTATAAAAACAGATGTAGTAATATCACCTAGTCTATTTTTTATAGCTACATTACCTTGAACATCTATATCGAAAATAACAAGTTTACCATCAGTCAAAGCTTTTTTAACAGGTTTTATAGATGTACCATAGTAATTACCATGAACTAAAGCATACTCTAAGAAATATTCATCTTCTATATCTTTTTTAAACTCTTCTTCACTTACAAAATAATAATCTACACCATTAACTTCTGTACCTCTAGGAGCACGAGTCGTAGTAGATATAGAAAAGTGATACTCACCTATATCATCTGATATCTCTTTTATTAGAGAACTTTTCCCAGCACCACTTGGACCTGAAAGCACTAAAACTACACCATTATTTTTATACATTAATTATCACCTAAAGTTATATTGATATTTATTTTCATACCATCTAATGCAGCTACAACATCTTTATCACTAAGTGCTGTTAAAAGTGTTTTTAATGCTTCAACACCTTTGTTCTGAGGTTGAGTATCTTTAACGATTTCATCTTCAACAACTTTTTCTTCTACTTCTTCAGGTTCATCTTCTATCTCTTCTTCAATCTGAGTAGGTTCTTCTTCAATGATTTCTTCAACAACCTCTTCCCCAACTGCTTTTTTAATATCATTACTTGTTAATGAATCCAAGCCACTTATCGCCATACTAGATAGATCATCTTCATCTAGTTCAGTTGATAAATCTTCTTCACTTAATCCAGCAACAGCATCTTCAATCTTGCCCTCTATATCATCTTCTAAAGTTAATTCATCAGTATTTTCTTCCAACTCTAAAGATAAATCTTCTTCAGTTGTCTCTTCTTTATCTAGTTCTAATGATAACTCTTCTTCAGTTGTCTCTTCTTCATCTAGTTCTAACGATAACTCTTCTTCCTCATTATCTTCTAAATCAAGTTCATCTTCCATCTCTAGACCTAAACTCTCTTCTAGGTCTTCTGTTGTTTCCTCTTTCTCATCTTCATCTAATTCTAATGATAATTCATCATTATTTTCTTCTAAATCTTCTTCTAGTTCTAAATCTAGTGATAAATCCTCTTCTTTGTCATCATCATCTAAATCTAT
>Ga0256838_1000636_pt1 | contig 20083 bp, 14 predicted proteins | sample 4571419metaG_FD_185978 | JGI IMG/M metagenome (GOLD analysis project Ga0256838, IMG submission 185978) | Hydrothermal vent microbial communities from Guaymas Basin, Mexico - 4571-419 | ecosystem: Environmental > Aquatic > Marine > Hydrothermal vents | place: Mexico: Guaymas Basin | collected...
ACAAAACTTTTAAGAATTACAAGATTATCGTCTATTTACTCACTGGAAAGTTGGATTTCTCTTTGGTAAATCATAGGTTTAGGGAAGTTTAGGTGGAGAGTTACCCACAGTTTTTTAGAAGGAACCATGATAACTAACTTACAAAATATTTTTCTTGATTCTAAGTTTTAATTTGGTACACTATTTTTAAAATTTTTCTTCATTAAGGTAAATTAACCCTAAATTTCAACCTCTATTTTGATTCAAAATCATTTTTGATGACTATTGAAGAGTATACTGTCACAACTAAAAAGGAGTTCTCCATGAAATCATTTGTTTTTATGCTATTGTTTGGTGTATTTTTGTTTTATACTTTATTAAATGGTGAGTATCATACCTCTGTTGTGATGCCTCAGTATGTCATGCACGAGACAATAGAAGATAATAGTACCGTGCTTCCTTCAAGTATTTTGTTAGACAATACGCGTGTCGAGGATAATTTAACTCAAGTGACAGATATGATAGCTTTGGCAAAAAGTAAGATAGGGAGTCCTTATGTTTATGCCAAGACGGGTCCTGATAGTTTTGACTGTTCTGGGTTTGTATATTATCTTTTTGGAGAGCATAATATAAGTATCGCTAGGACTTCTATCGACCAATCGAAGCAGGGGATACCACTCAATAAAGAGGATATACGCAAGGGGGACATTCTCTTTTTTGATACCAGTGAGAAAGGGCATGTCAATCATAGTGGTCTTTATCTAGGAGAAGATAAGTTTATCCATGCAAGTTCAGGTAAGGCAAAGGGTGTGACTATCTCCGACTTAAATGGATGGTATAAAGATAAGTTTCTTTGGGGAATACGTAGGTAAAAAACCTACATTCCTCCTAGTCTAAGCTCTTGTACTGTGTATCTTTTGACGGTGCCATCATCATCTGCAAAATAGACATCATTACCTACGATAGCAATACCTTCTTGGGAAAATTTGTCTAGTTTTACTTGTTTGGTGATGGTGTTTGTTTTGAGGCTATAGATGTAGAGGGTATTTTTTTTGTCACTCACCATATAGAGGTGTTTGTCTATGTATTGAAGTCCTGCTGTGTCGATGATGCCGTGGTATAGTATTTTGGTAATTTTTGCATAGTTTTTAGTTGCTTTGACCAAAAGTATTTTGGCATCTTTGGCTTTTTTGGTTTGTATGGCTAGGTAATATATACCATTATGATAAGCTAATCCCTCAATACCAGCTTTTTTACTCAGTTTAAATTTTTTGCCTTTGAGTTTGAGATGTTTTTGTTTTAAGGTATCACGATTGACGATGAGTAACCCTTTGTTTTCTACTCCAAAGACTATCTTATCATCATGGCAGACTACTCCTTCTAAGTCATAGTCCCCTAATTTATTAGAAGCTAAGATTTCTCCATCTAATGAAAGTTCATAAAAAGTACCTTCATCATTGACCACCATGAGAGTATTGGAGTTTTGGCAGTAGGAGATACCTGAGGCTTCTTCTATATGGGCGATAGTATGTGAATTGTCTTTGGCATACGCTGTGAAGCAAAAGAGTAAAGAGGTGAGTAGTATAGATTTGTGTAACATGGTATTTATCCTAATGTTTTTATATATAATTTAAACCTATGATTATAGAATAATATGTTAAGGTATTTCTTAAAATTGATAGACTAAGGCTAAGTTTGAAAAATAAAAAGATTATTATTACCTATGGTACGTATGATATGTTGCATATTGGGCATCTCAATATCTTGAAACGTGCCAAAGCTTTGGGGGATTATCTCATTGTAGGGGTAACGGATGAACTCTATGACCGTTCAAGAGGTAAACTCAATGTCTCTCAAAGTACCAAAGAGCGTATGAAGGTGATAGCAAAGTTAGATTTTGTGGATAAAGTGATTTTAGAAACCCACAAAGAACAAAAAGTAGAAGATATGCAAAAGTATCATATAGATATTTTTGCTATTGGCGATGATTGGGTAGGGGCGTTTGATTATCTTAATGCCTATACCAAAGTGGAGTATCTAGCAAGAACAGAGGGTATCTCTAGTACCCAATTACGCAAAGAGCATTTTTCTACTATCAAGATAGGTATCGCAGGGCTAGGTAAAAAAACCCAAGACTTTATAGAAGAAGCAAAATTTGTATCCAATATCAAGATAAACCGTATCTATAGTGAAGATTTTACAGCACTAAAAGCGTTTACCAAAGACAATGATAAAATACGGTATGGGCATGATGATTTTGATGAATTTCTAGATACTTCTATTAAAGCAGTGTATATAGATACAACGAGCCAACAGCACTATAAACTCATCAAAAAATCACTTCAAGCAGGGAAGCATGTCTTGTGTGAAAATCCTCTGGCTGTACAAAAGCATGAGTTAAAATCACTCTTAGCCTTAGCCAAAAAAGAGAACAAAGTACTCTTAACAGCACTTAAAACAGCCTTTTTACCTGCATTTTCTCAGCTACTCAAAGAGATAGAAAGTGGGGTCATAGGAGAGGTAAAAGAGGTAAGAGCAACACGCACAGCACTGCTTAAAGAGCGTCACTATCCTGCATCTTTTATCGAACAAGGTGCGACCAATATTTTCTCTTCTTATCCTTCGTTACTGATAAAAAAAGTATTGGGTACATCTAATGAGATACACTTTTTTGACCAATGTAATGGAGATTATGACAGCAGTAACCTCATCATTACCAAGCATAAAAAAGGTGCGATTGGGGTAGCACGTGTTGCTATAGAAACCAAATCAGAAGGAGATGCCGTTATCTCTGGGACAAAAGGGTATATCTATATCCCCTCTCCGTGGTGGTGGACAAAGACTTTTTATGTACGTTTTGATGATACACATAAGAGCTATACGTTTAACTACGAGTTAGAAGGCTCAGGGTTACGCTATATGATAGCTGAATTTAGTGCGCTCATCCAAAGAGAAAATCGAAAATCAAAGAAATTGACTCCCTCAGACATGGTAGCGATAAATAGTGTCTTATTGGACTATAATGAATACAAAAAAGAAGGAAAATAATAAATGATATATGAGAATTATGCTATTTTTACCCCCGGCCCTGTGAAGATGTCAAAAGAGATTTTGGATGTAGGGGCGAAGCAAACTCCCTATTTTAGAAATTGTGAGTTTTCAGAAGTGACATACAACTGTGAAAAAGGACTTCTTTCGATGCTCAATGCACCCCAAGGCTCAAAGGTTATCTTCCTTACAGCATCAGGCACAGCAGGTATGGAATCGGTAGTGATGAACCTACTTCATGTAAAAGACCATGCATTGGTCGTCCATGGAGGTGGTTTTGGAGGGCGTTTTGTCGATATATGTGCCATGCATGATGTCCCTCATACAGACTTTAAAGTAAGCCATACCAATCTAAGCGATATAGAAACATTAGCCCCCAAAGAGGAGTATAGTGCCATGATTGTCAATGCCCATGAGACTTCTGTAGGGCATCTTTATGATTTGGATGCGATGGGTGCGTATGCGAAGAAACATAAGTTACTCTATATCGTAGATGCAATTTCTATGCTAGTAACCGACCCCATAGATATGTCAGCACAACATATAGATGTAGTCATTGCTAGTAGTCAAAAAGGTTTGGCATTGCCTCCTGGACTTACGATGGTGGTTCTAACACCTCGTGCTTTAGCCAAAGTCCAAGAGGTAAAATCTCTTTATTTTAATTTTAAGGACTATTTACGCAATGGGCTAAGAGGGCAAACCCCTTACACTCCAGCTGTGACCATCATGCTCCAATTAGAAGCCAGACTCGCACAGATAGAGCGTGAGGGTGGTGTGAAAGCCAGTATCGCTAAGGCAAAAGAGATTGCTACATATTTTCGTAACAGTATCAAATCCTTGCCCTTAGAAGCCTATACCCCATATATGCCCAATGCCATGACCACACTCACACCCACCGATGGTACATCAGCGATGGACATCGTTCATGCTTTAGAAGAGGGCTACAAAGTGATGGTATGTCCCAATGGTGGAGCAGAAAAAGACCTTATCTTTAGAGTCTCACACATGGGCGATATGGACAAAGCCTATACCGATATACTCATAGATGCCCTGTATGACTACTATAATACAGAAAGAATATAGATGGCTATAGAGCCTAAAAAATTACGAGAAGCCCAGCTTGTCATGCTAGAAATGCTTATAGAATTTGATACTTTATGTACAAAGCATGGGTTAGTCTATTGGCTAGACTCAGGCACACTTTTGGGGGCTGTGCGTCATGAGGGCTTTATCCCTTGGGATGATGATATAGATTTGTCTATGCCTTTAGAAGACTACACACGATTTAAAAATCTAATTTCAAAAGAACTCTCTAATGATATATTTTTTCAAAGTAAAAAAAGTGATACACATTTTCCTTTTGACTATATAAAATTACGCTCAAACAAAGCCAGTATCATAGAATTTCATGAAAAAGACAAAGATATATCGTATCATCAAGGGGTCTTTGTAGATATTTTTCCTATGCTTAGTGTGCCTAGTAGACCTTTGGTCAAATATTATTATGAGACGGCATTTACGCTTATTCGTTTTTTTTCATCCAAAAATTTGCATGTCATAAGAAGCATCCCTAGCACCCCATTGAGAAAGCTCTTAACAAGGTCACTCTCTAGGCTACACGATAACAAACATACCCAACTCATCTACGGTGGAGAGATGCCAGATGTGGCCGCATGGTTTGATAAAAAAGAGATTTTTCCTTTAAAGACTTTGACTTTTGAAGGCTTATCTTTCCCCACACCTCAAAACACAGACCATTATCTTAATGCCATTTACCCTTTTGACTACAAAACATTACCCCCAAAAGACAAAAGAACTATCCATGCACATGAGGTTAGGATACATTCATAATGGTTTTTTATATATTTATGGTAAAATATTTTTATTACTGCTACATTAAAATAGGAATAGATTTAGGTACAATAAGAACTAATCTTTTCTATGATACTTGATTACTAAGAAAAAGAGTCAGATATTGCATCTAACGATGATGTACTGTGTTTAAAATTATTTTAGCGAGGATGAGAATGATTAAAATTTTTGATAACAAGATAAACATAGTAGGTGATGACTTAAAACTCTCCATAACAAAAAAAAGCAAATTAAGCATTGCTTCATCTATCTTTTCAATATATGGTTATGAAGCTTTAAAAAAAGAGTTAAATGGGGTAAAGGAGCTTAGGTTTATCTTTACCGACCCAACTTTTTTAAAAATAGATAAAGAGAAGAAAGAGTTAAAATTTTTTGAAATAAATGCTTCAAATAGAAAGAAAGCCATTAGTGGTTCGAACTTTGAGATAAATCTTAAAAATGAACTCAAAGGGAGAAAAATAGCCAAAGAGTGCAAGGCTTGGATAGAGAAAAAAGTTCAGTTTAAATCTAACAAACCAAATAGCTTCATACAACCTATGTTTATAGTAGAAAATAAAAAAAGTGACAACTCAATATACTTAAATATAAATGAGTTTTCTAGTGCAGGTTTTGGTTATAAAAAAGACAATACTATCTTAGGTGCTATCACAAAAACAGGTGATACACCTACAACACAATCATTTCTTGATAATTTCAACAATGTTTGGAATGATGAAAAATTACTTAAAGATATAACAGGTGAAGTCATTTCTTATATAAACAATCTTTACAAAGAGAATAGCCCAGAGTTTATATATTATTTGACTCTATACAATATCTTTAATGAGTTCTTAGAAGACATCAATGAAGATGAATTAGCCAATGAAAAAACAGGTTTTAAAGAGAGTGTCATTTGGAATATGCTGTATGATTTTCAAAAAGATGCTGTTATAGGACTTATAAACAAACTAGAAAGACACAATGGCTGTATATTGGCAGATAGTGTTGGGCTTGGTAAGACATTTTCGGCTTTAGGTGTCATAAAGTACTATCAAGAGAGAAATAAATCTATACTTGTTCTTTGTCCTAAAAAGCTTGGCGATAACTGGAAAACATTTTTAAATAACTATGAAGATAACCCACTTTTAAAAGATAGATTAAATTATGATGTTTTGTATCATACCGATATATTAAGAGAAAAAGGTGAGTCAAATGGGCAGGATTTATCTAGAGTAAATTGGGCAAATTATGACCTTATAGTTATAGATGAATCGCATAATTTTAGAAATAATAATGCAAGAAAAGAGAAAACTACTAGATACCAAAAACTACTAGAGATTATGCAAACAGGCGTTCAAACCAAACTTCTCATGCTAAGTGCAACACCTGTAAACAATAAATTTACAGACCTCAAAAATCAATTAGCCTTAGCGTATGAGGGGCAAACCAATCAAAAAGACGAAAAGCTAAATATAGAAGGCTCTATAGATAGCACACTAAAAAAAGCACAAACTACTTTTAATGAGTGGTCAAAGCTTGATGCAAAGATGAGAACAACAAAAGCACTACTAAGAGAACTCAACAAAAACTTTGACTTCTTTAAACTCTTAGATAGTGTAACAATGGCAAGAAGTAGAAAACATATAGAAAAGTACTACGATATGAATGCTATAGGAAAGTTCCCTATAAGACTAACACCCAAATCAGTAGAGTGTGATATAACAGACTTAGAAGATACTATGAGTATATCAGATATATACAAAAGTTTATCCTCTTTTGATATGTGTGTGTATAGCCCTTTTAATTATATACTAGATACTAAAAAAGAGTTTTACTCTAATCTATATGATAATCATATAAGTAATAACTCTATACTTAAACAGTCAAGTCGTGAAGATAATCTCAAAATACTTATGAGAGTAAACTTTTTAAAACGCTTGGAGAGTTCTGTAGATAGTTTTAGAATTACACTTCATAACTTTGCTACAAACATAGAAAATACCATTTCTAAGATAGATGAATTTGAAAATGGTAGCAGTTCACAAGCCATAGATGATATAAATAGGACAGATATAGATACAGAGGATGAAGCGTGGTTAGATGATGACTTTAGCATCGGTAAAAAGGTGAAGATTAACCTTTGTGATATGAATACCATAGGTTGGAGAACTGACTTGCAAAATGATTTGGATATAGCTCTTGCTATACTAAAAGATATGCAAAAGATAACAGCTCTACATGATAAAAAGTTACAAACACTCAAAACTACCATAAACAACAAGATACAAAATCCCATAAACACTATTGACAATACTCCAAACAGAAAAATCATCATCTTTACAGCATTTGCAGATACGGCTAACTATCTCTACCGAGAGCTTAAAGAGTTTAACTTAGATTTGGGCTTACAGAGTGCCAAGATAACAGGTAGTGGAGCAAATGACACAACAGTTTCTACGCATAAAGAGTTTAACAACCTCTTGTCTCATTTTTCACCATTATCTAAAAACAAGAAGTTGAAAAACAAAGAAGAGGAGATAGATATACTCATAGCTACTGATTGTATATCTGAGGGGCAAAACTTACAAGATTGTGATACTTTAATCAATTATGATATACACTGGAACCCTGTACGCATCATACAGAGGTTTGGTAGAGTAGATAGGATAGGTAGCAAAAATGACTTTATTCAACTCATAAACTTTTGGCCGCAAATAACCCTAGATGAGTACATAAACCTCAAAACTAGAGTAGAGACGCGTATGTTTATGGTTGATACTACTGCAACAGGAGAAGACAATGTACTTACAAACAAATCTTCAGATATGGAGTTTAGAAAACAACAATTACAAAAGCTAAAAGATGAAGTGGTAGATATAGAAGAGATAGACAGCTCTATATCTATAACTGATTTAGGGTTAAATGACTTTAGAATGGACTTAGTGAAGTATATAGAAACTAAAGGGGATATAGAAGATGTCAGTTTAGGGATTCATACTGTTTGCAAGAAAGATGTAGCCAAAGGCATAGATGATGGTGTGATTTTTGTACTCAAAAATATAAATACCAACATAAACATAGATAACAAAAATCAACTTCATCCATTTTACCTAGTGCATATAGACAAAGAGGGTAAAGTGTTATCAAATCATCTAAGTGTAAAGCAGACACTAGACACTATAAGATACTTGTGTAAGGGTAAAGATGAACCTATAAAAGAGGTTTATGAGCCATTTAATGAGCTTACAAAAGATGGTAAAGATATGGCTAAGTATTCCACGCTTTTGAGTGATGCTATAAGTTCCATCTGTGAAACAAATGATGAGAGTGATATAGAGAGTCTTTTTAGTAGTGGTGGAACAAGCATACTAGAAAATGAGATAAGAGGGCTTGATGACTTTGAACTCATAGCCTTTATAGTGATAAAATAATGCTTACTTTAGATATGCTTTTAGACCTGCCAAAAAGTGCAAAAGTAGATAAATTTATAGCAAAGAAAACATTTGCAGATAAAGTAGCAAATGCAAAGGTACTTTTTGCTAACATAGAAAAAATCACTTGGGCTTACAAGCTAAGTCCAAAAACTATAAACATACCAAACACTACAAAAGTAGAAGAGATACATATATTTGACATACAGTTAAAGAGTAAAGAGATACCCAAAAAAGCACTACATGAGATACAAAAACTTATACCATACCCCATACTCTTTAGACTTATTTATGATACTAAGTTTTGTTACTCTATCTCATTATTAGATAAACAAAGCTATTATTTTACGGAGTTTGATGAGCGTGTAGAGTTTAACTTTTTAGATACCGACCTTGAAAAAGTGTATCAAAACATAGTCAAAAAGTTTTTGAAAAACATAAAAGAAAACAGTAGTATAGACTTCAAGCAAAGCATAGAAATAGACAATAAAATAAAAGTTTTACAAAAAGAGATAACAACACTAGAAAACAAGATAAAAAAAGAGAAACAGTTTAACAAGAAGTTAGAACTAAGCCGACAATTAAAACCAAAAGAGGAAGAGTTAAAAGGATTATTATGAAAAAATTAAATATGAAAACAGAAGACAAAACCATAACAAATGTAGAGCAAATAGCACAACTTTTTCCAAATGTGGTAAGCGAGGGAAAGATAGATTTTGACCTTTTGAAGCAGATGTTGAGTGATAAGATAGTAGAGAGTGACGATGAGAGGTATAGGCTTGACTGGGTAGGCAAAAAAGCGTCACTCCTCAAAGTCAATACAGCCATAGACAAAACGCTACGACCTTGCAAAGAGGAGAGTGTAGATTTTGACAATACTGAGAACCTTTACATAGAGGGTGATAACTTTGAAGTGTTAAAACTCCTACAAGAGAGCTACCTAAACAAAGTCAAAATGATATACATAGACCCACCATACAACACAGGCAAAGACTTTGTATATAGTGATAACTTTACAAAGTCAAAGACAGATTTTGAAGATGAGATAGGCTTGAGAGATGAAGATGATAACAAGTTGTTTAAAAACACAGACAGCAACGGCAGGTTTCATAGTGATTGGTTGAGTATGATGTATGAGAGGCTATTGGTATCTCGTGATTTACTCAAAGATGATGGGGTTATCTTTATATCTATTGATGATAATGAAGTGCATAATCTTAGGAAGATTTGTGATGAGGTTTTTGGGGAAAGTAATTTTATTGCAAATATTTGTCATAAGGCAAGAGCTTCTGTATCTAATGATAAAATTATTTCCTCAAATCATAACCATATACTCTTATATGCTAAACAAGAGAGTATATTATTTGAAAATAGAAAGAATTTCGGATTAGCTCCAAACTTAGAAGGGTTTACTAAAGAAGATGAAAAAGGAAAATATAAATATACTCCTGTAGATGGTCCTGGAGGAGAAAGAAAAGGAAATCCTTATTATACTTTTGAAGGAGTTACAAGTTATTTTAGATATTCAGAAAAGTCTATGAGGGAAAAATTTGATAAAGGAATTGTTGTAAAAGTAGGCAATGGATTACAGCAAAAATATTATTTAGAAGATGCAAAACATAGAAAAAAGACTGATACTACATGGTGGGATGAAAAACTATATACATCTACAGCAACTACAAGATTAAAAAAGATGATGGGTGGAGATTACTTTACAAATCCAAAAAATATTGATTTGTTAAAAAGAATATTGACATTGTCAGTAGAAAAAAATGATTTAGTATTAGATTTTTTCTCAGGGTCTGCTTCTACAGCACATGCTATTATGGACTTAAATAATCAAAATAAAACAAATATAAAATACATATGTATCCAATTGCAAGAAGAAGTAAGTGAAACGAGTGAAGCCTACAAAGCAGGATACAAAAGCATCCCTGAAATAGGAAAAGAGAGAATAAGAAGAGCAGGTAAAAAGATACTTGAAGATAATGAAGCTCTAAAAGAACCAAAAGATTTGACTAATCTTGACATAGGTTTTAGAGTACTTAAAATAGATAGCTCCAATATGAAAGATGTTTATTATCATCCAAATAAGTTAAGTCAAGGGTCTATACCACAGCTTAAATTTAACATAAAAGAAGATAGAACAGATTTAGATTTGCTTTTTCAGATTATGTTAGATTTGGGTGTGGAGTTGTCTTTGAAGATAAGCCCAAAAGTAGTAGATGGTACGACCATATATATCTTGGAAAACAGTGAGCTTGTAGCTTGTTTTGAAGACAATATATCGTTAAAAGTTATAGAAGCCATAAAAGAACTAAGCCCTCTAAGAGTTATGCTAAAAGATAGCTGTTTTTCTAGTGACAAAGACAAGATAAACGCAGTTGAGAGTTTGTCTAAGGTTTGTAGTGTGTCGGTGATTTAAATGAGTGATATAATCATATACAAAAATGAGAATGGCAATATAAAAGTAGATGTAACCTTTGAAGATAAATCTATTTGGCTTAGTCAATCTCAACTTTGCAAGGTATTTTCAAAATCAAAATCAACTATTAGTGAGCATATAGCCAATATATTTAAAGAGAATGAATTAGAAGAATATTCAGTTGTTCGGAATTTCCGAACAACTGCTAGTGATGGTAAAAGTTATAATATAAACTATTACAACCTAGATATGATAATAGCAGTAGGTTTTAGGGTAAAATCTCCAGAGGGAACACAGTTTAGACAGTGGGCAACACAAAGACTAAATGAGTATATAAGTAAAGGTTTTGTACTAAATGATGATAGATTTAAAGATGGAAACTCTATGGCTTACTTTGATGAACTTCAAAACAGACTTAGAGAGATACGAATATCTGAAAAGTTTTTTTATCAAAAAATAAAAGATATTTACAAAACAAGTAAAGATTATAATGAAAAAAGTGAAGAGACTATAAAGTTTTTTAAAGTTGTACAAAACAAACTTTTATGGGCAGTATCTGGTAAAACAGCATCTGAACTTGTATATAGTCGTATAGATAGTGATTTGCCAAATTTAGGTATGAGTTCACTAGATAAAAAAGGTAAGAATCTTACAAAAGCAGATATAAGTGTAGGAAAGAATTATCTTAATGAAGAAGAGATAGAGCTACTAGGGCTTTTGGTAGAGCAGTATTTGGCATTTGCAGAAGCAATGGCGAGTCAAAAAAAGATAATGTACATCACAGACTGGAAACAAAAATTAGATGACATACTAAGCCTAAATGCAAGAGAACTTTTGGACAATGCAGGGCAGATAAGTAGAGATATGATGCTAGATAAATCTTCGTTGGTTTACGATAAGTACAAAGAAAATAAAAAAGAGTTACAAAGCGTAGAGAGTTTAAAAGAGTTAGAATCTGATATAAAGGCTATGAAGTGAGATTACAGTTTAAAGTACAAGCCTATCAAACAGATGCTACCAATGCCGTGGTAGATGTATTTGAGGGGCAGGGTAAAGGTAGTAGAGAAGATATTATAGATAGAAAAGTAATAAAAAATGGCTTCTTTAAAGAAGAGCAACTCACAAAAAGGTTTTCAAATAACCCTATAAAGATAGAGCTTTTAAAAAACATCCAAACAGTACAAAAAAAAGATGAACTTTTAAAACAGAGTATAGATATGAAACAAGGTTTGCACTTCACCATAGAGATGGAGACAGGAACTGGAAAGACTTATGTCTATACTAAGACTATGTTTGAGTTAAATAAAAAGTACGGTTGGAATAAATTTATCATCATAGTGCCAAGCATCGCCATAAGAGAGGGTGTAAAGAAATCTTTGGAGATAACAGCAGAGCATTTTAAAGATAGTTATAGCAAAAAGCTAAGATATTTTATATACGATACTAAAAACTCTTCTAACCTTACAAATATTAGTAACTTCTCTAGCAGTAGTGATATAGGGGTAATGATAATGAACTATCAAGCCTTTGCTACAAAATCTAAAGAGACTAGAAAGATATATGAAAAGCAAGACTCTATGCAACACCCCGTATCAAATATTCCAATGGATGTCATAAGTAGCACAAGACCCATCTTAATCATAGATGAACCTCAAAGACTGGGTAAAACAGCAGAGAAAAAGCTAGAGGAGTTCAAGGCACTCTTTACGCTCAGATATAGTGCAACACATAAAAAAGGTTTTGATTTTCATAAGCTCTATAGGCTTGATGCCATAGATGCGTACAATCAAAAGCTAGTAAAGAGAATATCTGTAAAAGCCATAGATGTAAAAAGTGATAGTGCTACTGGAGGGTATCTGTTTTTAGACCACATAAGAGTGAGTAAAGCCAATCCAACTGCTTTGATAGAGATAGATATGAAGCTTAAAAGTTCTGTAGTAAAAAAGAGTGTGATAGTGCGTGAGGGAGATAATATTTTTGATATTTCAAATAAGCTAAGTGAATATCAAGATAAATTTGTAGTCAAGTCCATACGAGCAGATGAAAATAGTATAGAGTTTTTAAATGGTACTAAGTTGTTCGCAGGTGCTGTGGTGGGTTCAGTGCAAGAGAAACACTTAAGAAGAATACAGATAAGAGAGACTATAAAAAGCCATATACAAAAAGAGAAAGAGTTGTATGCTAAGGGCATCAAAGTATTGAGTCTGTTTTTTATAGATGAGGTAGCAAAATATAGAGTCTATGATGGCAAAAATGATACAGTAAAATCTGAGTATGCAGAAGTGTTTGAAGAGGAGTATCAAAATATTTTAAAAGCCGAAATCGGGCTATTTGATAATGAATACGCTAAATATATAAATTCGTTTGAAATAGATGATATACATAAAGGTTATTTCTCTGTAGATAAAAAAGGTAAGCCAAAAACAAAAGTATCTGAGATAGAAAAAGATAGCAGTGCTTATGATTTGATAATGAAAGATAAAGAGAAGTTGTTGAGCTTGAAAGAGCCTACGAGGTTTATATTTTCTCACTCTGCACTTAAAGAGGGTTGGGATAATCCTAATGTATTTCAGATATGTACATTAAAACACTCAAACAGTACAGATAGCAAAAGACAAGAGATAGGTAGAGGGCTTAGGATATGTGTAGATAAGCACGGCATAAGACAAGATGAAAGCTTACTAGATGGTGCATTTTTTGATGTAAATTCACTTACAGTAGTTGCAAGTGAGTCTTATGATGAGTTTGCTTCATCTTTGCAAAAAGAGATACTAGATTCATTATCAAGAGAGACAAAGATAACTTTAAAAGTATTGAGCCAAATTATACTTATAAATGATGATGGAATGGAGCTAAAGATTGGTGATAAGTTGGCTAAAAATATCATCGAAGATTGGACTCAAAAGGGCTATATTGGTGAAGATGGGTTTATATCTGATGTTGCTATAAAAGATATTGGGAACAAATCATTTGAAGTGATACCACAACTTAAGCTTTGGGAAAAACAGGTAAAAGAGTTGGTTAAAAAAGCAAACTCTGTTGCCGTGCTTGGAGGTATGATAGGTAATGGTAAAAATGAAACAGTAGGTGAACTAAAACCAAATGATAACTTTGATAAAAAAGAGTTTCAAGCACTATGGAGTAAGATAAACTCAAAAGCAACTTACACTATAAATGTGGATAGTGCAGTGTTAAAAGATGAGAGCGTAGAGGCTATAAACCAACAACTTGAAGTTAGCAAAGTTAAGGTGATAATATCTTCATCTTCACAAAAAGAGCATTTAGCAGTAGAAAACCTTGAAAAAAACAATAGCATAATGGGTAATGAGAAAAAAGAGTATGAACTATTGAACCATGAGTTGGGGAGTACTAAGTATGATTTGGTGGGGGAGATTGAGAAGAAAACACTGTTGACTAGAAAAACCATAGTCAAAATTTTAGCAGGTATAAGAGAAAATAAATTCAATCAGTTCAAAACTAACCCTGAAGAGTTTATCATAAAAGTTACAAATATCATCAACACTCAAAAAGCTAAACTTTTAGTCAGTGGTATCAAATATTTTAAGACAGAAGATAAATATGAAACAGATATATTTACCATACCAAACTTTAAATATAATTTATCCAAAGATACAATTGAAGTAAAAAATCATATATATGATTATCTAAAATCAGATTCTCAAGTAGAGAGAAAATTTGCAGAAGAGATGGATGATAGCCAAATAGTAGTATATGCAAAATTGCCTAATAACTTTAAGATACCTACACCTATGGGTAACTATAATCCTGATTGGGCTGTAGTATTTAATGGAGCAGATAAAAAAGATATATATTTCATAGCTGAGACAAAAGGTAACTGTATAGATGAACTTCAATTAAAAGGAAGTGAAGCGTTAAAGATAGAGTATGCAAAGAAGTATTTTGAGTGCTTAAATGATGAGAATATTCGCTATGATTGTGTTAAAGATTATGGTGAATTGATGGATAAAGTGTTGAGATGAAAATAACTTTAAATATTGATAAGCGTTTTATTCTCCCCAAATAATTAACACGTTTTTAACAGTAATAAGTTATAGTTATGATTATAATAACTATAACATAAAGGTGTCAAATGAAATTGAAGTATCTACTAGCTATATCTTGGTTGATAGCTACAGCAAGTTATGCTGAAATAGCTGAACATCATATACATGAAGACCGTACAAGTATCACTTTAAATTATGAATTTTTAGACTTTACAGGTTCTAAGCAAAAAGATGATGGCATACGTTATGGTGTTGAGGTAGATTATCAAGCGAAGAAGCACCATTTTCAGCTCTATAGTGAACATACTGATACGCAAACTAAGCCAGTGATTCCTAAAGATTTGTCAGTCAATAAATATGCCTTTAAATATCAGTATCAACTCTTTCCTAGTCAAACACTATCGCTTTCTTATATCCATGTGAGTGATAATTTGATTAAAGAGGTCGATGGAGGTAATATTTATGGTCTAGGGTATAGGTATAAAGCCTTTAGTTTTACACAGTATCTTAGTGACTATCATCATTTTGATGTGTACCAAAGTGACTTTAAATGGGGGATAAAAAAGAAGTTCTCTCATCTTATCCTCAAAGGGGCTTTGATAGGTAAATATATCTATCTTGATAATAAAGATAGCAATGCTTTTAGTAGTAAAGCAGAAGATGACTATCTTACCGTAGGGGCTAAGATACATGCTATGTATGAGGGATGGCATCTCTCTTTGGTGGGCTATACAGGTGAGCGTATTTTTGCTGTCATGAATGAGGGGCTAAGAGTCCAACATCATGCAATGGCATTTGACAAAAGTATGATGCTAGGTTTAGGTAAAGAGTGGGGAAATGTCTTTGTGAAGCTACGTTATATCAAACAGTATGCCACAGAAGTACCTATAGACAATGATGATGTAAAGGTAGAGAATATTGCCTTGAGTTTAGAATATACTTTTTAACCCATATATGGGTATCTTAGGGTATAATTATTCAATTAAAACGAAGGTATTCTTATGTCATCACACCCCTCTTTACTTGCACAATTTCGCTCTTTTTGCTACCAAAACAAAGCCACAGACTTTGAAACAGCTGTGAGATACTTTGCTGTTTTTGGTGGTATGGGTTGGTCTGTAGATATGACACAACCATTAGAGACACTCATCGAACAAAAAGTACTTAAAAATTACCGTTATATCCATGGCGATATTACCAAAATTACCCACTCAAAGCCTACGTATCATGCCATGCTTTCTGCTATAGCCACAGGAGATAGACGTGAACATGGTGCATTTAAGAAGATAAATATAGGCAGAGAAGAGGGAGAAGAACTGATAGATTTTCTTATCAAAGATGGCTTTTTGGTCTTTGATAAATCCATAGAAAAACCTATAGATGAAAAAGATGGGAACTCTGACAAACTACTCTTTATAACACCTTTTATGCGTTTTTGGTTTGCTATCATCTCTCCTACGTATAAAAGTATCAAAGAACAAAACTACAGCGAAGTGAAAGCACGTTGGAGTGGACTCAAAGATGACTTTACTTCACTTATCTACTATCAATTGATACTAGAGCTTGTCCAACTGCATTTCAAAGAAGTATTTGAGGGGGATCCTATCGTTTCTATCGGTTCATATTATGATAAAAATGTAGAGATAGACATCTTGGCAAAACGTAAATCAGGGGCAATCCTAGCAGGGGCATGTAAATATAGTAAACAAAAAGCCAATAAAACAACACTGACACAACTCAAAGAAAAATGTAATCAAGCCACATTAGAAGTAGATACTTTTGTCGTCTTTTCTAAAAATAAATTTTCTTCAGAGTTCAAAAAAGAAAAAAGTAATACTCTTCAACTTTTTACACTAAGAAACCTTAGTAAACTCATGGATAATCTTAGTGAAGAAGACTTGATACTCAGTACCAATAAAAAATACTAGTAGAGGCTAAGGTTTATAGATGTGGTTATAGAATAGATAGGAATATATGCTCTATATATCACTCTTTTTGTAACCATCCGATACATCAAAATTATCTCTTTTATACTCTACTCTTATACTATCTATTACAAACCAAATTTTTGTTACTATAACATACAAATTAACCTTAAATAGGAGACATTAATGTCATTACTAGCAGATTATAGAACACACACAGAAGAACGTGCAACACTTGGTGTTACACCTTTGGCACTAACAGCAGACCAAGTTGCTGATTTAGTAGAATTACTTAAAGCGTCTCCCGTGGCTGATGCTGATTATGCAATGGAACTTTTCACACAAAAAGTACCTGCTGGTGTTGATGATGCAGCGTATGTTAAAGCAGCATTTTTAAATGACATCGTTCAAGGAAATACAACTTGTTCTGAAATTGATGCACTTAAAGCCACCGAAATTTTAGGAACAATGCTTGGTGGATTTAACGTTGCACCTTTAGTAGATGCACTTACTTCAAGTGATTCAGCAGTTGCAGAATCAGCAGCTGCACAGCTTAAAGATACACTTCTTGTTTATGATTCATTTAACGATGTTAAAGCACTTATGGACAAAGGTAATGCTTTGGCTAAAGAGATTGTTGAATCTTGGGCAAATGCAGAGTGGTTCTTTAACAAACCAGCAATGGAAAAAGAGATTACAGTAACAGTCTATAAAATCCCTGGAGAGACCAATACAGATGATTTATCTCCAGCTTCAGAAGCATTTACAAGAGCCGATGTTCCTCTTCATGCAAACTCTTTTCTTATCAACAGAATGGACAATCCATTAGATACTATGGTTGAGTTAAAGAAAAAAGGTCATCCTTTAGCTTATGTTGGAGATGTTGTAGGTACTGGTTCAAGTAGAAAATCAGGAATCAACTCTGTTCAGTGGCACATGGGTAACGATATTCCAAATATTCCTGGCAAAAGAACGGGTGGTATTGTTCTTGGAGATATTATTGCACCAATTTTCTTTAACACAGCAGAAGATTCAGGATGTATTCCTATTCAAGCACCAGTTGGTAAACTTGAAACTGGCGATGTTATTACTGTTAAACCTTTTGATGGGGTAATAGAGAGAGATGGAGAGGTTGTTTCAAAGTTTAAGATTGAGCCAAACACACTTCCAGACGAAATGAGAGCTGGTGGGCGTGTTCCATTGATTATTGGTAAAGGTCTGACCGTAAAAGCAAGAGAAGCACTTGGGTTGGATGCAGGAGATATTTTCATGACTCCTGATATTCCAACAGATAATGGTTCAGGGTTTACTCTTGCTCAAAAAATGATTGGTAAAGCATGTGGAATCGAAGGTGTTAAACCTGGTACATACTGTGAGCCAGTAGCAACAACTGTAGGTTCTCAAGATACAACTGGACCAATGACAAGAGATGAGGTTAAAGATTTAGCTGCTCTTAGCTTTGGGGCTGATATGGTTATGCAATCGTTCTGTCATACAGCTGCTTACCCAAAACCTGCCGATATTAAACTTCAGCACACACTTCCACAGTTCTGGACGGAAAGAAAAGGTTTCATTCTTAGACCAGGCGATGGTGTAATTCACTCTTGGTTAAACAGACTATGTCTTCCAGATACTGTGGGAACTGGTGCAGATAGCCACACAAGATTCCCAATAGGTATCTCTTTCCCTGCTGGTTCTGGTCTTGTTGCGTTTGCAGGTGTTACAGGAATGTTACCACTTACTATGCCTGAGTCAGTTCTTGTAAGATTCAGTGGAGAGATGCAACCAGGAATTACTCTAAGAGATATGGTAAATGCTATTCCTCACCAAGCCATTAAAGATGGTCTTTTAACCGTTGCAAAAGCAGGTAAGAAAAACATCTTCTCAGGACGTGTACTAGAAATCGAAGGGTTAGATCAACTTAAATGTGAACAAGCATTTGAGCTTTCTGATGCAAGTGCCGAGCGTTCTGCTGCTGCTTGTACTGTTTACCTTGACAAAGAGCCTATCATCGAATACCTAGAGTCAAATATTGTTCTTATCGAAGAGCTTATCAACCAAGGTTACCAAGATGCAGCAACACTTCAAAGACGTGCTGACAAAATGAGAGAGTGGATTGCAAACCCAGAGCTTCTTAAAGCAGATGCTGACGCTGAATATGCTGCTGTTATCGAAATTGACATGAATCAAATCACAGAGCCTATCTTAGCTTGTCCTAATGATCCAGATGATGTTAAAACACTCACTGAAATTCATGAGTCAGGTCTTAGAACAGAGATTGATGAAGTATTCGTTGGTTCTTGTATGACAAACATTGGTCTATTTAGAGCAAACGCAGAAGTACTAAGAGGCGAAGGTGCTGTTAAAGCAAAACTATGGATTTGTCCTCCAACTAAAATGGATGAGAAGACTCTTCAAGAAGAGGGTTACTACTCTGTATTTGGTATGGCAGGAGCTAGAACAGAGATTCCAGGTTGTTCACTATGTATGGGTAACCAAGCAGCCGTTGCACAAGATGCATGGGTATTCTCTACATCTACAAGAAACTTTGACAACAGACTTGGAAAAGGTTCTCAAGTTTATCTTGGTTCTGCTGAGCTAGCAGCTGTTGTTGCACTTAAAGGTAAGTTGCCATCTGCTGCTGAGTACGCTGAAATTGTTGCTAATAAAATTAAACCTGAAATGACAGATGAGATTTATAAATACTTAAACTTCAACAAAGTTTCTAAAGAAGAGTTAGAGGCTATGATTGGGTAGTCTTTTGACTGCTTGATTTTTTAACTCTTTTATTACTTTCCCATCATTTGGTGGGTAAGTCTAATTTACTTAATCGAAAATATTACTTGTCTATTTTTAATGCCATTTCTAATTTTTGATATTGAAAGTTAAATCCTGCATTTAGTAATTTTTCAGGTTTAACTTTGATACTTGATAATAACAATTCTTCCCCCATCTCTCCAAATATTAATTTAATTAAAAACTTGGGTAATGGCAATACTGTTGGACGATGTAATACTTTGCCTAAAGTTTTAGTAAATTCATAATTTGTCACAGGATTGGGTGATACCATATTCACTGCACCTTTAATTTCTCTATGGTCAATAATATGATGAATAGCATTTGGTAAATCTTGGTTCCTTCTAAAAAACTATGGGTAATCCAAAATCAGCTATAATCAAAATATAAAATTCACTAAAAGAGAAGAGATGACAAAAGAATTATTCCAAATGGCATTAAATGTAACAGAACTGTGGTTTGTAAGTGACTTGAAGAGTGGAACTATTTATAATATATTGGAAAGTTTTTATGATAAATTGAATGTATTTGAGGAAAAGAGTAAAGAAGAACTTCTAAAGTCAGCAGTTATCAATGTGGATGAGACAGGGACAAAGGTAGGTG
>Ga0256838_1000637_pt1 | contig 20054 bp, 16 predicted proteins | sample 4571419metaG_FD_185978 | JGI IMG/M metagenome (GOLD analysis project Ga0256838, IMG submission 185978) | Hydrothermal vent microbial communities from Guaymas Basin, Mexico - 4571-419 | ecosystem: Environmental > Aquatic > Marine > Hydrothermal vents | place: Mexico: Guaymas Basin | collected...
TTTATACAACTTTTAGTGTTTTTTTACAGTCATTTGTAAATTAACCCTTTTTAAGCCCCATAATGCCGAGTTAAACTTAAGGTTTCAAGCACCCGTTTTTTTCATTAAGTCTGATTTAGCAAATTTATAGCAATTTGTCAAAATAAAGTGTCAAAACAAAATGATTAAAAGTCTGTGAAGTGCCTATTTTAGGCGATATAAGTGGTGGGTCCTATGTGACTCGAACACATGACCACTCCGTTATGAGCGGAGGGCTCTAACCAACTGAGCTAAAGACCCACTTCTACTGTTTGTAGGTTGAAATTATACAGATCAGTTGCTTAGAGAATGCTTATTTTACTTCTAACTTTGAGTATTTATCATCCATATTGAAAATATATTGAGATATCCCCAAAATGAGTTGAGTGATGTTTCTGTTACACCCTGCTCTTTTAACTCTTCTAAAAGTGGTCTATAGAGTTCTAACCATCGCTCTCTTGCTTTTGCATCTATGGCAAAAGGAGCATGTCTTCCTACCATTTGTGGTGCACCCCTATTTTGGTTAAAGTGAGGAAAACCGCCACATATTTGGATGATAAAGTCCGAAGAGTGTTTCTTAGCTGCTTCAAACTCCTCTACATCCTGAGGAAAAAGAAAATAGATATCACTCTCTTTAATTGCATCATAATGATCTGAGATCAATTTTCTTATTCCCTCTTCACCCATCTCTAGTAAAAACTCGGGTATCGGTTTTTGCACTGGTGGTCGTACACCAAACTGTGCATATGTTATTTCTAAATTCATTTTTTCTTTCCTTATTTCTATTTTATTTATTTGTTTAACGGTGGTTTTATTCTATAGAGTACCGAGTAAAAGAGTGGTACATAGAGAAGGTTAAGTACTGTTGCCCATGCTATACCAAAACCTAAAGAGACTGCCATTGGTTGGAGTATCATCGCTTGACCTGAAGCAAAAAAGATAAGTGTTAAAAGTCCTAAAACTGTAGTCAAAGAAGTGAGCAAAATTGGTCTGAGTCTTGTTCTTGCTCTACGCATCAACTCCTCAGTATCTTTTGCTTTTTTAATAAAATCTACCATAATAAGACCATCATTTACTACAACTCCAGCGAGTCCTACTATACCTATCATGCCAAGCATTGTCATATTTAAATCCATCACCCAGTGACCTACATAGACACCTAAAAAGACAAGCGGTATAGTACTCATAACAATAAGAGGCTTAAGAATAGAGTCAAAGAGCCATACAAGGGTAATGAAAATCAAGAAGAGTGCTATAAGACCAGATTGTGCCATCTCTCTCTTGTTTTTATTGTTCTCTTTCTCCTCTCCTTTTATCTCAACATCTATACCTTGAGCTTTAACCTCATATAAAGCAGTTTGCATCTTTTCCATTACTTCAGAAGAGGTTATAACATCTTTATCTAAAGAAGCAAAGAAACTTCGTATACGCTTAGCATCCTCTTTCTTAATAGTCACAAAACTCTGAACATAAACAAAATCACATATATCCTTAAGCATTACAAACTGTTCACTCGATGGTATTTGAAGTTCTACACTATTAATTGAGTCTATACTTTTATTTATATTACTCTCTAGTTTAATACGTATCAGCCCCTCAGTATTAAAAAGCTTTCCGTACTCACCCTTTAGATAGTAAGCACGAAGTTCTGATGAGACTAACTCTTCGTTAAATCCCAACTCTTGACCATAACTGTTTACTCTAAGCTTTAGTTCTCTCTCTCCAAGATTTGCATCATCTGCAATATTATAAACACCCTCTATCTTAGCTAACTCTTTTTGAAGGTACTTCAAAGAAGGAACTACATCTTCATTTGACTTAGAACTTAAGGCTATCTCTATATCGTTTGCGACAACACCTGCACCAGGTACTTTTACAACTAATTCTTCAAAAACCAAAAGATCTTTTTCATCTTTTAGTGTATGCATCTCTTCTAAAAGTTTCGTTATTTTACTTGCTATAACTTTTGCATCATCTTTACGTATTTTATCTCCAGTTGTGCCTTCTACGGAGAGAAGTGGGCTTATATACTTATCAAAAAAGTTTACCGGTACATGCTCATTAAGGTCTATAAAGATATGAAACATATTTGCACCAAGTTCCGCTCTATTTTTAGAATCCATCTTAAAACCAATAACAGAGGTAATAGAAGAAACATTATCTTTATCCAACTTTTTTAGAAGAATATTTTCCAAATTGGTAACAACTTTTTCAGTATCTTCAAGTTCATTGTTAATATTTACCTTTCCATACACATAAACCTGAGTCGTGTCAAAATCAGGAAAAAGTTGAAACTTAGAATTTTTCATCATATAGTATGTTGAACCTAATATACTAACAACAATAAAAATTAAAGAGATATAACGACTTCTAAATAAAAAGTGAAGTATCTTGTCATAAATAACATACATTTTTGCCCAAAACTTCTTTGTAAAACTCTCTTTGTTTGAAACTTTTAAAAAGTCATGTGCATGCAGTGGTAAAAAGTAAAAAGCTTCAAAAAGAGAAGAGAGCAACAAGACCGTTATCATAATAGGTATGATTTTTATAAACATTCCCATATCACCTGTCATTAAAAGCATCGGTAAAAAAGCAAATACAGTTGTTAGTGTTGCTGTTAAAACAGCAGGGAACATTTCAGTAGCCCCAACTATAACTGCCTCCTTTCGCTCCATCCCCTCTTCTAAATGTCGATAAATATTTTCTGCTACAACGATAGCCTCATCTACAAGCATACCAAGAGCAATAAGAGCACCTAAAAGGGAGAGCATATTCATACTATCACCCATTATTTCTGTTGCTATAAGTCCTATCATAAAACTTACAGGTATCCCCAATGCAACAACAAATGCTATACCCTTATTTATAAAAATCAGCATTGCTAAAAAAACAAGCATCAAGCCAAATGCAATGTTAGAAAAAACAGTATTGAGACGATTTTTAATCCATATGGAAGTATCAGTATATATGCTATAATTCAATTCTGGATGTTTTATTTTCTCCTCTTTTAGCATCTCTCTTATCTCTTTTACAAGTGTTATGGCATTTCCATCTTTACTCTTTGCAACATTTAAAGAAACATTTCTTACACCATTGTAGTGGGAGAGTTCAATCTCATCACTTAACTTAAATGCCACCTCTGCGATATCTCCAATGCGAACCTTAACATTTCCTACTCTTATAATAGTGTTGGCAATGTCCTCTTTCGTTTTTTCACCATTGTAAGTAGAGATATAGAGATGATGTGATTTTTGTGTAATAGTTCCTACAGGAAAAATAGAGCTTATATTTCGTAATGCACCTACAACAAGTGTAGGTTGCAATCCATATGCCTTAATTTTCTCAGTATTAAGCTTTATATCTAGCTCTTCATCTGCATCCCCACGAACTGTAATATCACTCAACTCTTTATATCTACTCAGTGCACTTTTAAGTTCTTTTGCTTTTTTTAGCAGCTGAACCTTGGAAACATCCCCAGATATAGCAATAAGAACAAGAGGAAAGGAGTGTGTCTTTATTTTTGCAATTGGCTCATTCATATCTGCTGGTATATCTTTTTTAACAGTCGCCACAACATCTTTTACATCGTTTAATACACTAATGTTATCAGACCCAGTTTTAATATCAGCAGAAATATTAAACGATCCATTTTTTATACTCGTTTTTATCTCTTCGAGTTCATTAATATTTTGTAAATCATCTTCTATACTTTTAACAACCATCTTGTCTAAAATATCAGCAGAAGTCCCTGCATACCCACCCGTAATAGATATTTTATCCAACTGAGTTGGTGGAAATATCTCTTTTGGAATATTAATATATGCAAAAATAGAGAGCATTAGTATAAAGATGAGAAGTATATGGTTTAGTAGTGGTTTTTCTATAGCAAATTCTATAAATTTTCTTATCATTTATTTTTCCTAAAAAAGTGTATCTAGTATTTGGTTTTTAAATTTAATGGATTCAACAGAAGCCGTGATGATTTTATTCTCTTCTTTAAGTGTCTCATATTCATGTTTGAGTTTTGCAATATCTCGACTCTTATAATATATTTGTTGTGTTATATAAATTTTTGGAAAGGCGAACATTAAAATAAAGACAAGTGTTAAAAAAATATACAAAAAGTAAAAAACATCAAGTTTACTTCTTCTATGAACATAAGAATCAAACTCCTCTAAAAGTTCTGTTTTTTCACTCTTTTTGCTCATCAATTATCCATTTGAAAAACACGCATTTTTGCACTGCGACTACGAACATTTTCTTTAAGTTCATCTGCTTGAGCCATCAATGGTTTTCGTGTCACTATCTTTCCTAAAGCATGATTATTGCCACATTCACAGCGAAAAGCTTGCTCTGGACAGATACAAGACTTACTCCACTGCACAAACTCCTGTTTTACAATTCTATCTTCAAGGGAGTGAAAAGAGATGATGGCTATACGAGCCTCACTTAGGTTTGCCTCTTTTAAAGAGTTTAAAAGTGATTTCAACTCTCCTAACTCATCATTTACTTCTATTCGAATTGCTTGCATAAGGAGTGTTGCGGGATGAATTTTCTTCCCATGAGGCATCTCACTTTTAAGTGTTTCACTGAGCTCTTTTGCAGAGATAAAAGGTCTATTTTGTATAATTTTTTTTGCTATTTTCTTATAGTTACGAAGCTCTCCATACTCTAAAAGTATTTTTTCTAACTCTTCACTTGTATATTCATTCACTACTACTTCTGCGGTAAGGGAAGCTGCTTTATCCATTCGCATATCTAAATTATCACTCTCGTAAGAAAATCCTCTATCTTTTTGATCTAGTTGTAGAGATGAAACTCCTATATCTGCTAGTAAACCTTTTATTTCACTTGAATCAACCTCTTTAAGTATCTCTTGAATTACCTGTGAAAAACGCCCTTTTCGAATACTTACCCTATCCCCATATTTTTTTAAACGTTCACTTGAGAAATCTATAGCCGTTTGGTCTTGATCTATTGCTATAAGTTTTATATTTGGATTTGCTTCTAGTATCATGGAGGAGTGCCCACCATATCCCATAGTACAGTCAATAATAATACCACTTTGTATCTCTTTAAAGGTATCTGTAACTTCACGGTAAAGTACTGGTATATGTGGAATATTTTGCAAACTGAATCCTCTCTTATCTATTAATAAAGACTATTATACAGCAACTTTTTTAACATAATCCTAATTTAAATCTTTATAGGGTATGATAAAGAAAAAAAAGGCTTTGAATGTTTTCTCAATTTCAAAACGAAATCATAGGAGCAGTCCTTATTATATTGGTACTTTTTGTACTCTATATATTTTTAAAAAAATCAAATAAAAATTCTTCTCAACTAGCGAATGAAGAGAAACTAAAAAGAAGAACAACACTCAAAGGAATACATAAGCTTTTTCCTGAAGAGCAAGAAATTCTCACAAAAAAAGAAGCTGTATTCGAAACACTTACAGGGAAAGAAGAAGGAAGCTTTGAAGAGCCTTCCATCGAGCAAAAAGAGCAACCAGTAAAAGTAAAAGCTATTAACAAGCGAGATGTTCCCCCTCACGATAAAATCACAAAAAAGCACTTTGAAGAGTTTAAAGGTGAGAGAATTTTAGTTGCTGAGGATAACCTTATAAACCAAAAAGTACTCGCAGGTCTCTTAGCAGGAAGTGGCATAGAGCTAGTCATGGCAAATGATGGTCAAGAGGCTCTAGATATATTGGAAAATGACCGTCAATTTTTAATGATTCTTATGGATGCACATATGCCTAAAGTTGATGGTTTTGAAGCGACTCGTATCATTAGAGCAAACTCAAATTATGATCATATTTTGGTAGTAGCCCTCAGCGGAGATACAGCAGTAGACGATATTAAAAAAATGCGTGATGCAGGTATGTCTGAACAGTTAGAAAAACCATTAAGAATGGAAGCACTCTATAATATTTTATATGCTTACACAGGTGAAAATAGAACTTTAGAAGAGAATAATAATAACAACGATGAAGAGTATATTGAGGTTATTGAAACAAAAGAACTCCATGGAGATAAAGGCTTACATGTTTGCGGTGGGGATGAAGCTTTTTACCATGAAATTCTTAAAGAATTTGTTGAGAGTTATAAAAACTCAGACAGTAAACTTTTAGAACTCATAGAGACAGGTGAACTACAACAAGCAGATAAATTACTTCTAGACATTATAGGTATTTCTGCTAATATTGGTGCGGACTTACTCAATGATGTAGCAACAGAAATAAAAAATGCAATAAATGAGGGAGAAGAAGATTCATTTTATGAACTTATTTCTCTCTATAGAGGACACTTACAAAGAGTTCTTAAAGATATTCAAAATTACCAAAATATTTAAGCAAAAATTTTAGAAGGAAGACCCCATATGGCTCTTATAGATTTACAAAAAATCTCAAAACACTACTCTGCTCAAAAAATTCTCACGGAAGTTGACTTTCATGTAGATGAGGGTGAACGAATCGTTATCATTGGAAAAAATGGGAGTGGTAAATCTACTCTTATGAAAATAGTTAACGGTACACTCACTCCAGATGGTGGTCGTAGAATTACAAAAAATGACCTTGAAGTTAAGATGCTAGACCAGCGTCCAAACTTTGTAGAGGGACATAATGTTCGTCAAGCAGTAGAACATGGACTAAGAGAGCTAAACAGTGCCAAAGAGAGATACAATGAACTCTCTCTTCTTCTTGGTGATGATTTTGAAAACAAACTACTTATAGATGAACATGAAAAACTCTCTCGCTATATTGAACATCATAATGCTTGGAATTTAGATGATAAGATAGAGAGAATCATTCAACATTTTGATCTTAAACGTTATGAAGATAAGCCCATTACTCTTTTGAGTGGTGGTGAACAACGTCGTGTTGCCCTCGCCTCTTTACTGCTTCAAAAACCAGATATTTTACTCCTTGATGAGCCTACCAATCACCTTGATGTTTATATGGTTGAGTTTTTAGAAGAGTTACTTTTAAAAGAGAAATTTACCCTTGTTTTCATCTCTCACGATAGATACTTTATAGATCGTATAGCAACTAAAAGTGTAGAAGTTGATGACTGTGTTTTAAAAGAGTATAGTGGTGGTTATAGTAACTACTTAACTCAAAAAGCAGAGTATATTCGTACACTTCAAAAGCAGCATGACAATCTCCTTGGTGTACTAAAACGCGAAAATGAATGGTTTGCTCGTGGTGTTCGTGCTCGGCTTAAACGCAATGAAGGTCGTAAAGAGAGACTTATGAACCTCAGAGAAGATGCAAAAACAAACCCTGCAAAAATTCGTAAAATGTCAGTAGAACTCCAACGTGAGGCAAAACATTTTAACCGTGATAAAAGCATCAATAAACAAAAAATGCTCTTTGAAGTGGAAAATTTAGGATTAACACTTGGGGATAAAGAGTTACTCAAAAACTTTACAACTCGTATACTTCAAAAAGATGTTATAGCCATCGTTGGACCAAATGGAAGTGGGAAATCAACACTCCTAAAAGCACTTTTAGGAAGACTAGAGCCTACTGAGGGAGTTATTAAACGCGGTGAGTTTAAAGTTGGCTACTTTGATCAACACAGAGAGATGCTTGATGATGATAAAAACCTTATAGAGACTTTCTGTCCTCATGGGGGAGATAGAGTATCTGTGAGAGGTTCCGACCTTCATGTGTATGGTTATTTAAAGAACTTTCTCTTTCCTCGTGAGTTTTTAGATAAAAAAATAGGTATTTTAAGTGGTGGTGAGAAAAACCGTGTAGCACTCGCCCTACTCTTTACAAAAGATGTAGATATTCTCATCCTTGATGAGCCTACTAATGATCTTGATATTCCAACTATTAACATCCTTGAAGAGCAACTTACAAACTTTTCAGGAGCTGTCATCATAGTTTCTCACGATAGATACTTTGTAGATAAGATTGCAAAAAAGCTCTTTATCTTTCAAGCTGATAAAACAATAGAAGAGTCACACCAACAGTATAGTGAATACTTAGATATGGAAAAAGAGGTCAAAGAACTCTCACAAATGGAGAGAGAAGCAACACAAGTACCTAAGGTAACTGAAGCAAAAAGAGAGAAGCCAAAAACTTTGAAACTTACTTTTAAAGAAAAAATGGCACTAGAGTCTCTCCCAAATGAGATAGATGAACTCGAAGAAAAAATAGAAAAAGTCAATGAGTGTTTAGCTAATCCAAAATGCTACGAAGAGAGAGGAATCAGTATAGTTGCAGAGGAGTTAGCAAAACTCGAAGAGCTTTACGAAAACAAGGTTGAAGAGTTACTGACTATACAAGAGAAAGAGGAGGAGATCAACTCTTAACTATAAGGTTCATTCACATTTAAAAAACTACTCAGTTGTATTACGCAGATTCAGATTACAATTATGCTGCAAGTAGAAGAGAGTGAAGAGGAGATAGAGTTTTTTTTTAAAATAGCTCCAAGAAGGAGTCTATTTTCTTGCTTCTTTTAAAGAGTCTGCTATTAAAAATGCAAGCTCTAAAGATTGGTCTGCATTTAAACGTGGATCACAGTGAGTATGGTAACGAGAAGAAAGATTCTCTTCAGTTACAGTAAAACTACCACCAATACACTCAGTTACATTTTTACCAGTCATCTCTAAGTGAACACCACCTGCATGCGTTCCCTCAGCTTTATGAATTTGGAAAAACTCTTTCATCTCTGTAAGTATAGAATCAACAGGACGAGTTTTGTAGTTATTTGAAGATTTTATAGTATTTCCATGCATAGGATCACATGACCATACAACTTTTATACCCTCTTTTTCAACTGCTTTTATAAGTGCTGGCATACCACCATTGTCCTTATCTCCACCAACTTTTCCTGCACCCATACGAACGATTACATTTAATCTACCCGCTTCATTTTCAGGGTTAAGTTCAGCACAAAGTTTTACTAAATCCTCAGGATCCATAGATGGTCCTGCTTTTACACCAATAGGATTTTTTACACCCTTAAGGTACTCAACATGAGCACCATCAAGTTGGCGAGTTCTGTCACCTATCCATAGCATATGTGCTGATGTATCATACCAGTCACCAGTTATAGAGTCTTGACGGGTAAATGCTTCCTCATATGGAAGTAAAAGAGCTTCATGAGAAGTATAAAAATCAGTCTCTCGAAGTGTTCTATATGTTTTAGATGTAACACCACAAGCTTCCATAAACTGTAGAGAATTTTCAATATCCTCTGCAAGTTTTTCATACTTCTTCGTTACATCACCTTGGTGTGCAAAATCTAATGTCCACTTATGCACTTGGTGCAAATCAGCTAAACCACCCGATGCAAATGCACGGAGTAAGTTTTGAGTTGCTGATGCCTGATTATATGCTTTTATCATACGTTCAGGATCAGGAATACGTGCCTCAGCAGTGAATTCAGTCCCATTAATGATATCACCACGATATGAAGCGAGTTCAATACCATCAAATGTTTCAGTATCACTTGAACGAGGTTTAGCAAATTGTCCAGCCATACGTCCAACTTTCACAACAGGAAGACCACCAGAGTATGTCATCACTACTGCCATCTGCATCATAGCTTTAAAAGTATCGCGAATATTATCAGCATGAAACTCACTAAAGCTCTCAGCACAATCGCCGCCTTGAAGTAAAAATGCGTTACCATTTGCTACATTTGCAAGTTGTGTTTTAAGTGAACGTGCCTCTCCAGCAAAAACAAGTGGTGGATAGTTTTTAAGCTCGCCTAAAACTCTCTCTAACGCAGCTTGATCTGGATAAGTTGGTTGTTGTAAAATTGGTTTGTTTCTCCAACTAGATGGGCTCCATGTACTCATAATAATACCTTCAATATATAATTTTTCGTGATTTTACCTAAAAATTGCTAAATTTATTATAATTCTAAAATTCTTTTTACAACTTCTGATGGATTTTCAGCTTGATAAATTGGTCGCCCAACGACTATAAAGTCTACATGCTGTTCTCTAGCAAATGCTACATTAGCCACACGTTTTTGATCTCCTGCATCTTCACCAAAAGGTCTTATACCTGGTGTTAAAGTCATAAACTCTTTATTTGTAATATTTTTAATAGAAGCCGACTCGTAAGCAGAACAGACAACACCATCGAGTCCAGAATCCATCGCATCTTTTGCAAACTGATCCGCTTTACTTGCAATATCTTTTTCATATACAGCAGTGAACTCCTCTTCACTAAATGAAGTAAGTGCAGTTACTGCTAAAACAATAGGGCGAGACTCATACTTTTCTAAACGCTCCATCACCATTTGCATAGCTCTTTTTCCTGCACTTGCATGAACATTAAACATATCTACACCAAGCCCCATAATAGACTCAGCAGAATCTGCCATTGTATTAGGAATATCATATAGTTTCAGATCTAAAAATATTTTAAAGTCAGGATTAATTTTTTTAATGGCTTTAAGAAACTCTTCTCCATCACGAATATAAGTACGAAGTCCAACTTTTAACCAGACACTGTGAGCTTTAATTTTTTCAATTAAAGCTAAATTTTCTTCTTTTGTAGGTAAATCTAAGGCAACACATAATTCCATAATATTTCTCTTTTTTATAATTTAATTAGGAGATTATAACATTTTACACTTTATATCTGTAAATGAACTAATGTAACATCATCATCAAATTTATATGAGCGTATCTCCTTAAATGCATTAGCAATGAGTGCGGGATTCAAAATTAACTTTTTGGGGAGATACTCTAAAATCTCCTTATTTTCATGTTCCACAATACCATCACTATACACTAGTATAGAATTCATATCCTCTACATTTAGCTTTTTAACTGCGGGAGCTGGAGAAAAATTCATAAATGGTGTATTGTTAGATTTAATTTTCAACACCTCATTACTCTTCTTAATTAAAAAAGGATACATCCCTGCTGAAGAAAAAGAGATGCTCTTTTTATCTTTAGCAATCATAATCATTGTATAAGAGAGTTGCTCTTCATCACCTAGAAAATTTTTTATATTTGGAGATAACTTTTCCATTAAATCTTCTAATGTTTCTACTTTATTAACAAATTTTGACATTACAGAAGAGATAGAAAAAACAGTTAAAGCAGCAGATATTCCATGCCCTTGTCCATCTAAAAGATACATAAAGATCGAACCATCATCCCTTTTATATATAGAGTAAAAATCTCCACTTAATGTATCTGCAGGATAATACAAAATTTGACACTCATCTTGCCTCATTTCATTTATTATTCCAAACTCAAATTTCTCTTTTGCTAATTGCTCCTGTTCTAATCTATCATTATGAAGTTTAGTAACTTCCTTATTAAGGTTTATCAGGTCACTGATATCATGTCGAATAGATATATACTCAACTATCTCTTTATTTGAATCTAAAATTGGGAATATAGAAGCTTCTACTGTATAGTTACTACCATCTTTTTTTCTGTTTGATATCACACCGTTCCATGTCTTTTTTGACTTAATTGTTTTCCATAAATCTTTAAATAGAACACTAGAAGCATTTGGATCTCTTAAGATACTGTGAGGTTTACCTATAAGTTCTTCTCTTGAGTAACCTGATATCTCAATAAATTTACTATTTATGTAAGTTATATTTCCATATATATCAGACTTAGAGACAATATTTGTGGCATCGACAATGTTTTGGTACTGATTTAATACTGAGTCATTATTCATACTTGCAACCTATTTGGAACGAAGTATAACATATTACTATAAAATTAAGTGTAAGTTAGTAAAATTAACTCAAAAGAGATAACTCATTTTATTTATGGAGAATAAAACGAGTTACTATATTGGACTACCCGTTTACCATCGCTTCAAGTGTAGCAACAATAGATGGATCTTCTAGTGTTGAAATATCTTGAGTGATTTTTTCACCCTTAGCAATAGTTCTTAGTATTCGACGCATAATTTTTCCTGAACGAGTTTTTGGTAAACCCGGTGAAAAAACCATATCATCACATAGAGCAATGTTTCCAATCTCTTTTTTAATGATACCATTGATAATTTTAACCTCTGCAACTTCATCAGCCACACCATCATCAGATTTAAGAACGATGTAGGCAAAGATACCCTCACCCTTAAGTTCATGTGGTTTCCCAACAACTGCAACTTCTGCTACATTTGCATGTTTTTTAATAGCCGCTTCAACTTCAGCAGTTCCCATACGGTGACCACTTACATTAATAACATCATCCGTACGACCTGTAATAGTTATATAACCATCTTCATCGTATCTTGCACCATCACCAGTAAAGTAAACAGCTTTGCCATCTTTCTTCACATCACCAAAGTATGATTTCTTGTAACGCTCTTCATCGCCCCAAACACCACGAATTTGTGCAGGCCAAGGTTTAGTAATACACATATAACCTGTCTCACCCGCTTCCATTTTCTCACCAGTAGCAGGGTCTAAAATCTCAGCCATAATTCCTGGAAGTGGCAGTGTTGCACACCCTGGTTTAATTGGAGTAGCCCCTGGAAGTGGAGAAACTATATGCCCACCCGTTTCAGTCTGCCAGTAAGTATCGACAATTGCACACTTAGAGTTACCAACCTCTTCATAGTACCATTTCCATGCAGGTGGGTCAATAGGCTCACCAACTGTTCCAAGAACTTTAAGACTTGAAAGATCGTATTTTTTAGGCTCATCTTCACCCATTTTATGTAAAACTCTTATGGCTGTTGGAGCTGTATAGAACTGGTTAATTCTATGGTTTTCAACCATTGCCCAAGGACGACCAGCATCAGGATGAGTAATAACACCCTCAAACATTACAGTTGTCGCACCCATAGCTAAAGGTCCGTAAACTATGTAAGTATGCCCTGTAATCCAACCAACATCAGCAGTACACCAGTAAGTATCATTCTCTTTAACGTCAAATACCCACTCCATAGTCATCTGTGCCCATAAAATATACCCAGCAGAGTTATGCTGAACACCTTTTGGTTTACCAGTTGAACCTGATGTGTAGAGTAAGAAGAGTGGATCTTCAGAGTCCATAGGCTCAGCTTCACATTTTGAAGATTTATCTTTGATTAACTCATTGTAAGAGTAGTCACGACCCGATTTCCAAGTTACATCTTCATTATTACGCTCAACGACAAGAACTTTCTCAACTGGCGTTTCACCTTCTAAGGCAGCATCTACCACAGGCTTTAGCATATATGGTTTAGTCTTACGAAATGCACCATCAGCAGTGATAACTACCTTAGCCTCAGCATCTTCGATACGGTCTTTGAGTGCTTCAGAAGAGAACCCACCAAATACAATAGAGTGAATAGCCCCTATTCTTGCACAAGCAAGCATCGCATAAGCAGCTTCAGGAATCATCGGCATATAGATAACAACACGGTCACCCTTAACCACACCAAAGTCTTCTTTAAGCAGATTAGCAAAACGATTTACATTTTTGTAAAGGTCAAGGTAAGTGATAGTTTGAACATCACCACGGTCACCCTCAAAGATAATAGCCGCTTTATTTTTACGTGTATCTAAGTGACGGTCTATACATTGGTGAGCAACATTGAGTTTACCACCATCAAACCACTTTACAAATGGAGCTTTAGACTCATCTAAAACATCTGTAAATGGTTCAATCCAGTCTATTTTTTCTTTGGCAGCATCGCCCCAAAAACCCTCATAATCATCTGTAGCTTTTTTCATAAGAGCATGATACTCATCCATACTACCTATATTGGCATTTTTAGCGAACTCTGGGTTTGGTTGAAATATTTGTTTTTCTGACATTGTTTATGTCCTTATATTTGTAATTAATTATGGAAAATTATATCTCAGGAAAATTCATTTCTCCTTTAAGATATTATTTTATTATTTTTTAAAGTTTTTTTAAGAAATAAATTTTCATGCAACTATACTAGAGAGAACTCGAGAAAACAACTCCTGCAAATATACCAAAGTAAATTGTTCCCACTGCTAAAATAATCTGTGCAAAGAGTGGTAGTGTAATCTCTACATGACGCTCTTTTGATGTACTTTTATCAAAATAAATTGTTTTTATAATCCAAGCATAGTACCCAACAGAGAGTGCCGAGTTTAAAAGTGCTATAAGAGCTATGTACCAAAAACCGGCATCAACTACAGCATAAAATACAACTGCCTTACTTAAAAAACCTGCAAGAAGGGGAATTCCAGCAAGCGAAAAGAGTTGCAGTGTAAAGAAAAAAGCCAAGATAGCATTTTGAGAAACAAATCCCTGTAACTCTTGAAGTCTCTGCACCTCATACTTCTTTCTAAGTATATCTAGGACTAAAAATGCAGCACTCTGCATAAAAATGTAAGCAATAGACATATACAAAATTCCATCTTTTGCATACTCACTCTTTACAGCTACAAAAGCCAAAAGAATATACCCAGCATGAGCGATAGAGGAGTATGAAAGAATCTTTGCAATGTTTTTTTCAAAAAGTGCTAAAAAATTTCCAAGTGTCATCGTTATTACGGCTAAGGTTGCTAAAAGTGGTACGGAGAGATTAATATGTGTAGCTAAAAAAGGAGCAAAGAGTTTGAAAGTTGCAAGTGCTACAACTGTTTTTGCCACTGCTGTAAGTATTGCAGCATGAGAGTGGCGAACAAGTGCATAAGAATCCACTGCCCAACCATGAAAAGGAACAATAGTAAGCTTATAAAAGATACCACTAAGCATAATAAAGAGCCCTATAATCTCAAATCTATTTGCTTCACTTGTAATCTCTTGAAGTAAATCACCTCCACCCATTACATAAAAGAAAACACCTAAAAAGAGAAAGCCTGTTCCTAAAGCTCCAGCGATAAACATCTTCACTGCACCCTCAGCCTGATCCTTAGTCTTAATGTAGCTCACAAGAACAACAGAAATAATACTTACCGCTTCAAAAGAGAGAACAAAACTAATAAGAGTATTGCTCTGTAGAAGTAAAACAGAAGCCGCCCCAATAAAAAGCACTTGTGTAATACTAATATCTTCATCCTCATGTAAAACAAGTGCAAAAAGAACTATCTCCACTATGAGCTCAAAAAGTTGTGTACTTACATCACTTACAAAACCACTAAGGGGTACAACTGCTCCATCAAGTGTAAAAAATGCAGAGATACCTAATGCCATAAGAGCAAAAGGTTTTAAAAAGTAACTTCTATGCAGTGCTATACTTAAAAGAGCAGCCAAAAACAGAAGAGTGAATGCACTTATCATAAAGCACCTCCTAAAAATGGATACGAACTAAAAATAGGATTGATCGCATCAAATAAAATACTCGGGAAAAGCCCAAAGCCAATAATAAAAAGAGTAAAAACAAGGAGTGCCAAAAACTCCATAGGATTCATACTAAATTTTGTTTTTGCAACCACTTCACTCATCTCACCATAGATAACTCTACGAAATGTCCAGATGATATACCCTGCTCCGATCATAGATGCAAGTGCAATAGCCGCAAGCCAAATACCATGTGATTTCATAGCACTTAGAAGTATACTTAACTCACCTACAAAGCCCATAGTCCCTGGTAGTCCTAAAGCTCCAAGCCCTGCAACAACAAAAATTGCTGAGACATACGGTGTTTTTTGCATAATCCCACCCATATCTTGCATCTGCCATGAACCTGTTTTATGATGAAAATATCCCGCAATTAAAAAAAGTGGTGCAATAATAAATGCATGCCCTAACATCTCGTATACCGCAGCACTTAAACCAGCATAACTTAGAGTAGAGATAGCAATCACTACTAAGCCCATATGCGAAATAGAGCTATATGCCACCATCTTTTTAAGATGTGTCTCTTTAAGAGCCATAAATCCTGCATAAAAAAGTGTTACTACTCCTAAAAGTAAAATTACCCAAGCATACTCTTGTGAAGTCTCTGGGAAGAGGAGTATCACCATACGTATCATCGCATATGCACCCATTTTAAGAAGTACACCTGCAAGCAGTACAGATATAGGAGCTGGTGCTTGAACATGCGCATCGGGAAGCCATGTATGAAATGGAAATATCGGCATTTTTACAGCAAAACCAGTAAAAAGAAGCCACCAAATAAGTACAGGAGAGAGAAGCATAGACTCTTTTACAAAACGCATATCGAAACTACCACTCTCTTTGTGGATAAGAAAAAATGCAAGAAGTATAAACATAGAAGCGACATGAGTATAGAGAAAAAACTTCACTGCAGCATACACTCTTCGCTCTGCACCCCAAATACCCACAAGAAAGTACATAGGTACTAAAGTTAACTCCCAAAAGATAAAAAACCATAAAAAATCTGTACTCATAAAAACACCAAAAATAGCACCTGAAAATGCTATAAGTAGGTTAAAATACATCGCTTGGTTTTTCATACTCCAGCTTGAGAGTCCAACAAGGATAAGAAGAACAGAGGTAAGAATAAGCATAATAACACTCAATCTATCCACAGCCAAAGAGAGAGAAAACCCAAACTCTTTTACTTCAAGATAGTTCCCAAGTTCCATATAACCTTGTAATGGAAGTGCACTATAAAGCTCAAATGAGAAAGATAGCATAAATCCAAATAAGGTAAGTGCAATATACTTACTCAAACTACTCTCACCACGAATAAAAAGACTCAAAATAATAAACAAGCCAAATGGGACAAATATAAACTCTAAAGCACTCACAGAGCACCCCCTATATAAAGTACAAGAAGCAGAACAAGAAGTCCTACAACCATAGCACCTGAATTATCTCCAGCAAGATGACTCTCTGATTTTTTAAAGAGCTTTGCGATTTTACTACTTAAACCTTGCACCCCATTTACAGCTGCATCTACTACATGTATATCTATCCACTGCACCATTTTAGCTACACCACCCACAATAACTTCACGAGAGAAGTAGTGAATAAAAAATTCAACAAAGTAACCATTAAAAAGTACCGTATGAATAGCTTTCATAAAGGGTTGTGAAGCGACTTTTTTTACAATATCTAAATGTTTTACATAGTAAAGATAGACTATAAATCCTACAAAAGCTATAGTTGAGAGAAGCCCTACTAAGAGACCTGCTACATGAGGCTCTTCATAAACTTCACCACTTACTAATTCTGTAATACCATCTTGATAAAATCCCATCACAAAAGTAGCTACTGCCATAATGGCTAAAGGAAGTGTTATCCAAAAGAATGAGGGTTTCTTTACTTTTTCATACAGCGCCGCATCACGGTTTTCTCCTGCAAAAGTCAAAAACCAAAGTCTTCCTATATAAGCGATAGAAAGCACACCTGCGATAATGGTAAGCGTTGCTATTAGCCCTGATGTTTGAGGGTTTAAAAGTGTCGTTGCTATGATGGCATCTTTCGAGTAAAACCCACTAAAAGGGGGAATTCCTGAGAGACTCAAAGCTCCAAGACCCATAAAAATAGAAACACCAATCATCTTTTTAGAAAAGCCTCCAAAACGCCACATATCTTTTACATGAGAAGCAGACATTATAATAGCCCCTGCTCCTAAGAAAAGAAGTGCTTTAAATACAGCATGGTTTACAAGATGACTCATACCAGCAGCTAAACTCCCTGCCCCTAAACCAATAAAAGCAAGGGAGAGATGTGACATAGTAGAGTAAGCAAGTACTTTTTTAAGCTCACTCTGAACAAGTGCTGAAGTAGCCCCAATAAAGGCACTAACAGCCCCAAATGCAGCAACTATGATGAGTGCTTCACCAGCTACATAAAAGTCAAAGAGTCTTGCTACTATGTAGATACCACTGTTTACCATTGTCGCCCCATGAATAAGTGCTGATACAGTTGTTGGACCTTCCATCGCTCGCATAAGCCATGGGAAAAGTGGAAACTGTCCAGACTTCCCAATGGCAGCTATAAAAATAAAAACACTAATAATATAGATCATATTTTTATCTATCTCACCATTAGATGCCATCTCATTTAAATGAACTAAGTCGAGTGTACCTGTAGTATAAAAGAGCAATCCAATAGCAGCAAAAAGAAAAATATCTCCAAAACGAGTAAATAAAAATGCACTCATACCTGCATCAGCAGGATCTTTGCTCTCATGCCAAAAGGAGATAAGTAGATAAGAAGCAAGTCCCATAAACTCCCAACCAGTAAAGAGAGAGACCATATCTTTTGCACTTACAAGAAGAATCATACCCCCAATAAAAAAGAGTACTTTTGCATAATATCGTGGTTTATAAGGATCATCTGCCATATAATCATGCGCAAAATGAATATCTAAAAATCCTAAACCCGTTGCAATAAGAAGCATTACTAAAGAGAGTTCATCTATGTAAATACCAAAAGGAATATGCCACGCCCCTAAGGTAAACCAGTTCATCGCTATATCGATAGGTTCACTATAATCCATGTAAAGCTTTAAGGTGATAAGAAAAAGTGCTAAACCTATAAGTTCGGCACTCCAAAAAGCAAGTTTAGCATTAAGTTTTCCTACAATAAATGCAAAAATAGCACCAAACATTGGAAGGAGTAAAAGTGTTAAAGCTAAGTTTTCCATTATTTACTCTCCTCTATGTTTAGCTCATCTGGGCTTACTACTTTTGCTACTTTATTTGCAGCGGCAAATATAAGAAGTCCAGCAGCTGCCTCAAGTGTTGCTATGATAATGAGCATATAGGCTAAGACTATGTTTTGTGTCATTCCTAAGTAGTGTGCGGTAATAGCTAACATCATAATAACACTGTTTAAAAGCATCTCCATAGAGAAAAATATACGTAAAAAATCTCTTCGTGAACTCACCCCATACAAGCCTAAGGCAAAAAGAGCAAAGGCAAAAAGCATCTCAGTTTCAAACATTTTTACTCCTTCTTGCTTTGAGTGTACTACTCATCTTTATAGTTCCATAAAGAAGTGAACTTGCAATAAGTGCAAATATAATAACAAAATCACTAAAGTCAGATGCAAAAAGTCTTATATCTTCTGTTTGTGATGTTGCTAAGAGTGTGAGACTCTCTACATTTTTTAAAAAGAGAGCTGAGAGTGCAACAAACACTAAAGCAGCACTTGCTGCTGACCATGGTCGCATCTTCGCCTCAGGATACTCTACACCGATAATGGTTACCCCAAAAAGCATTAAAACCATAATACCTCCCGTATAAATGAAAATCTGAAAAAGCCCTAAAAGCTTTGCATCAAGACCTATGTAGTAAACTCCTAAAATAAACATCATAAGAATAAAACTAATGATAGAGGGAACACTCTTTTTTATAACTAATGAACCTATTGCTAAAAGTAGTGCTATGACTAAGAGAACTATATTCATTTCATATCTCCTGTTTTACTTATTTCGGCTTCGGCTTTTTTCTTTGCCTCTAACTCAGCAGCTTTTTTCTTGGCAGCTAACTCTTTTTTCACACGAGCAGCTTCCTCCTCTTCTAAACGTGAGTCTATATAACTTTGAGGAATATCGACATGCACCCAAAAGTCATTTTGATCCTCATGCCAGCCACCACTAAGCATATCGTAGCGACCACCACTTAAGATGATTGACTTCTCTGGTTTTGTAGGACATACATCTTCACACAAGCCACAAAATATACAGACTGCCAAATTTACTTCAGGCACAATATTTTGCTTTTTAAAAGGAAGATGTTTCATAACTATGGCATTTGTTGGGCAGATTTTATTACAACTATCACACCCTATACAAGTCTCATAATCAACTCTATGCTCTCCCCTATAACGAGAAGGATGATGCATAGACTCAAAACGAACATCTTTTGTAGCAGGTGACTTTGTAAAGAGTGCTTTTGCGACTCTTGTTGTTTTTTTCATTATATCTAGTATCATATCTTTACGCTCCTACAAAAAAGAGTGCTTTTGCTAAAAGTACCCAAGCAAGATTTAGTAGTGTGATTGGCACCATATATCTCCATGAAAAGTTAAGCATCTGTGCTAAAGTTATACGAGGTGTTGCCGCACGAATAGTCATCATCACAATGGCAATAAATAACATCTTTGTAAAAAAGAAGAAGTAGCTGTCAACAAAAACTCCTTTATAGGCTCCTAAGAAAAGTGTTACTGCCCCTGCAAATACCGCCATAAACTCTGCAAACTCT
>Ga0256838_1000640_pt1 | contig 19996 bp, 34 predicted proteins | sample 4571419metaG_FD_185978 | JGI IMG/M metagenome (GOLD analysis project Ga0256838, IMG submission 185978) | Hydrothermal vent microbial communities from Guaymas Basin, Mexico - 4571-419 | ecosystem: Environmental > Aquatic > Marine > Hydrothermal vents | place: Mexico: Guaymas Basin | collected...
CCAGTAGATAAAAATGATTCTCAAACAAGTCGTGAGCTGTAATAGGTAATCCCAACCGTTCCAATATTTCTTCTACCCTTTTAAGGGGGTCTAAAGTTCCTCCTACTACCCTATATTTCACTTTACCATTGCTTAAAAATGACAATTCCACCCTAACAATCTCATATATGTTATCCATCCTTGTCCTCCAACCACTCTTCTCTAAACCACTCCGCCTTTTTCTCCCTTGCTGGACGGAAGATTGGGTTGCAGTCGTTAATCCACTCGTCAAGGTAGTCTGCCATTGTCTCTATGATTTCCGGCTGGTGTTCTTTGAGAAGCCGCCACATCGCCTCTGCCACAAGCCGTGTCTCTTCCTGTGCTTCTGGGTGGAGACGATGAATGAAGAAGTTTAGCCATGCCCGGTAATCGCCTTGCATCCAGAATTGGGTGTAGAGTGAAAGAGGAAGATTAGTCCTTGCTACTTCTGGTTTAGCCCCTTTGTCTATAAGCGAATTATAATAAGCCTTTGCCATATTAGCTAAAGAATTACCCCAACACCAAAACTCAAACCTCACCTTCTCTCCCTTCACATACCGCCTGCTCATTTCCATATAGGAAAACGAGCGATGGCGTTGAATCTGGCGGGCGACAAAGATGGGGACTTTGAGTTTGAAAGTGGTGATATATTTTTCGTATGCTGTTAACTCGTCTCGCTTAGCTTCTTCACAACACGCATCAAGAGAAAGAAACTCTTCGTTTCTCAAGTTCATATTACGACCATCTGCTACATAAACACTTCTCACAAACTCAAACGGGCTCTCATGCCCTCTTTCAATCAGTAGATTCCACAATCTATCCGGGTCTTTGCAATATTCATTTCCGTAGCTAATAGAAGCCACCAGACAAACTGCCTCTTTTCTTGCCTCGTCGTTTTCGTTGGCACGGCTAAAGTCCCAGAGTTCAACTTTTGCTATGGGCGGTTTCTCGTAGCCGTAGGGGAAAGATTCCCCGAGCTTGCGAATATACTTCAACTTCTCCATAACTCCTCCTTCGCGGTTTCGGTTAGCTCTATAAGGAATTCCGCCACCTTTTTTCCTGTCCTGGTGAGTTCGTAACGTCCCCGATTCCTAACGGCCAGTTTTCGGTTAATGAGGTTTTTCAGCATATTCCTGAGAACGCCCCGGCTGAAACCAAGCTTCCCGAACAGCTGCTCTTCAGTAAGGCGCGGAAAGATGTAGAGACAGAGAATTAGCTGAATCTTCATCGGCCTTTCAATTGAGAACAAAAGCGAGGATAACCTGACGGTGTCCTTTTTGGTTATTTCCAACTTTCTGGGGTTCTCTGTCTTCATGGCGCTTCCTCCTGAATCTGGGTCGCACTTGAGGAACTACCTGTTTCCGGGTGAAGGCGATAGTATCGGCCTCACTTATAAGTTTTCTAACCTTCCCTTCGTCCTCTTTGCCTTCAAACCTTATCCAGATTTCTCCGGCGTAGGCGTCTACGGTAAAGGGGAGAACTTCTCCCCTAACAAGTGCTCGCCACAGGATACGGCGAATGCGGCGGGCTTTCTCTTTATTTCCTTTGAGTCTGATAAGTGTTTTCTTCTTTATCAGCACGCTCATCTAACACATCCAGCGATCTTCCTTCTTCTTCTTCTGCTTCTAAGGAGTTCCCGGTAAGGCTGACGGGAATGAGGTATCTCTTCCATTCCTCCCAATACTCTGGCTTCGGGGCCGAATATCAGCGGCACGATTTCGAGAGGAAATTCCATCGGAATATGGAAAATGACGAATCCGTCGTCCCGAAATTTTTTGACTATTCTGTAACTCTTTTCGATGCCGTTTATTCTGAGATTGATAGTTTCCTTCACCAGTGGGGCATCTTCCGCTTTAACTACCACCTGCATATTTACCCTCCCTGCACGTACGGGCACAGCCCTTTTTCTCTATACCCGCAGTACTGACAGGCCCAGGAGTGCCCAAGTCCGTTAGGAATGAAGTTACCTGTCCGAAGTGCTTCTTTGATGGCTTTCGCAACGGAAGAAACGACTTTTAAAAGTCTCGGCTCTTTTGGTAGTTCATGCTCTAAAACAAGAGTTTGTGGCTTCTTGGTTTTGATAGCGTAGTGGACAAATGCTTTCTCTATATCTCCCTGAATAGCATAGAGTTCAAGTTGGAGCTGGTAGTCAAGACTAATTTGCGAGGGTTTGCGGTTAGCAGTTTTAAGGTCTATCACAGCAAGGTTTTCTGTTACTACATCTCTCTTACCATAGAGGATTATCCCGCTATCAAGTTTTTCTTCTACCCAATCTTCTACCAGTAAAGGTTGAACAGTTGGAGCAAGTTCTTTATGATAGCACTCAAGAAGCTTATAACCCTCATCTTTCACCTTCCCTTTATCCTCTTCCCACTCCTCAACTTCCTCCGCCCTTTGTTCAAATTCTGTGTCGTAGGCATCCATCACGTCATCAAGAGGTAAATCTTCGCCGGTGTCTATCTTTTGGGTAAAGTTGACTTCTTCTCCTTTATGGAATGCAAGCCCAACTACGAGAGCAGCTTTAGGTGGGACTTTTAGACCTTCAACGTACCGGAGATACCACTGATACTGGCAGCGGAGGAACATGTTGATTGAGGAGGGGGAGAGGCGTAAAGCCTCTCCGCTCATAATACCTCCCTACGGTTGAGATAAGGAAAACTCTTCGTCAGCCTTCTTCTTGGCTTTCTCCTCTTGAATGCTTTTGAGTTCCTTAATGAAGGTTGATGCTTCTTCCCGCGTTAGCTCTTTAGTGCTTTCCTTTTTAAAGAGAAGGGAAAGCAAGGCTCTGCCTTCTTTCTCGGCCCTTTCACCCCAGATGTCCTTCGCTATCGCCTTGATAGCCCTAATTTGAGCCTCTGTTATCGGCTTGCCATTAACCCCGCTATCGGAAGAGCCAGAACTGCTCCCAATATCGTTAGAAGAGCTATCCAGTCCCCCATGGCTGATTACCTCCCCGGTTTCCTCGTCAATCTCAACGCCCATTTCTTCAGGAACGTACATACCGCTCATTTCACTGGGGAAGGCTTCGCGGAGTGCCTGAACGAGCGCAACCTTCCTAATCATCGTAGCAGGCATCTGCGCCCAGTTGTTCATCGGCTTGCCGTCTTTAGTTGTTCGTAGATATTCCTCAAGCGCCACTTCAACACGTATAGGGTGAGAGCAATCCTTGCGGTAAACTTCAGCCCAACCACCGACGAGTTCCTCCTTGCTTTTGATGTAAAAGGCTCCTTCGCGATATTTGATTTCTCCGGTTTCTTTATCTGCTGCAATCACGCCGGCCTTGTAACCGTCAAACTGTTTAGAGCGCTCTGCCCTCTTGAGAAAGGCATCCTTACCGACCACTATTACGGGCTTGTTGTTGCCGTATTTAATGAAGTGGACGTCGTATGGGGACAGCCCCCTTAGCTTACAGTAGTTGAAGAACTCTTCTATCTCTTCCTGTTTTGCGTTAGGAGCGTGATACTTGACGTAGGTTGCTACCTCGTCAAAGGTGTATTTTCTACCGTCTTCGGCGACGATGATTCTGGGTTCTTCGATTGCGGCTGTTGGCATGATTAATCCTCCTGATTGGTTTCTACAGCTTCAACTTTGACAACATCATCGGGACGGAAGAGATAATTGGGGATTCCTGTGAAGTCTCCGTCGGCACGCAAAACTCTGATTTCAAAGTTGATTGCAGGCTCGTAATCTTTATTGAGAGATGTTGAAAACTTTTGAACGTCTCCTTCTATCCAACCACCACTGGAAAACTCAACTCTTACCGTTCTACCAAGCCAGTATTCAGCATCAAGATTCTTTAAGCCATATCCGGAATGCAGTTTGAATTTCGCTGTTATTTTCCAGTCATTAACTGCAATGCTCATTTTTCACCCCCATTAATTACTACTTCCAAAACCGCCCTCTCCCCTCTGGGTTTCGGAGAGGGCATCGGTTTCCTGAATATCGTATGGATATAGGATGACCGGAACTAATTGGGCTATCCGTTCGCCGGCTTCTACCTTTTGGACCTTGCTGCTCAGGTTGACGATGGCGATTTTGATTTCTCCTCTGTAGCCGTTGTCTATCACGCCTGCTATTACGTGAAGCTTTTTCTTAACTGCAACGCTTGAACGGTCTTTAATGAATCCTCCCCAGCCGGGAGGAAATTCTACGGCGATGCCGGTTCTAATCAGCACTACGGGAAGGCCGCCTGTTTCAGAGACGGCCGGAATTTCGACATTCTCCAGGGCGTACAGGTCAAATCCCAGGTCCCCGGGGCATGCCCTTGTCGGAATCCTGGCTTTTGGGTGAAGTTTTTTTACTCTCACGGCTCTCCTCCTCAATCAACCCATTCTTCAACGTGTGCGGCGAAGTAATCTTCGGCGTCAATCAACTTGTGGATTCTGTAGATGTAGGGCTGGTAAAAGACATTCTCTTTTACCCACTTCCTTACAGCTTCTTCGTTCGGCGCCCGGAGGATGTAGTAGCTTTCCTCTTTCCTTCCGGTGTGAAAAAGCCTAATTTTTCCTACGTAGGTTACTTCGGCGGCAGTTTTCACGGCTTACCTCCTTAATCGATTTTCGTCAGGACCTTTGCTATGATGTCCTTGCACTTAATGAGCCGCTCTATAACCTGCCTGTTGTCAAGGTTATAAGCGTGCTCGAGGGCTTCCTCGAGGAAGGCTTTTGACTTCCCGAGGTTGTCCCTCATCAGTATTTTTTGCTCTTCTATGGTGTAGATAATTTCAAACTTGTTCACGGCTCACCTCCATCATGTCGTTAATAGCTTCGGCAAGTCTTCTCAACTCTTCCTTTGCGTCTTCAAGTGTTTCGAATTTGTCATAGAAGTAGTCAGACTTTGAGGTTGTTCTTATCCAGATTTGAAATTCTCCGGAGTCGCTTTTGGTTACCCTGATAGACTCAACTCTACCTACGTCTATGAGGGTTCCTCTCCTTGTCTCGATCCACTTCCACACGGCTACCTCCCAGCCTTGATTTTTTTAAGGGCTTCTTCACGAAGTTTCATTTTCAGGAAGTCCCGGTATTCGCTTACCTTTGCAAGGAGTTCCTCGTAAGGCTCGCCCAGAAATTCAGCTATCAGCTTCACCTTCTTTTTGCTCGGAAAGGCTTCACCCCTTGCATACATTCCGTAAGTGGCTGGAGTGGTATCCATTACGGCTGCCATCTGCGCCCTTGTCAGTCCGTATTTCTTTCTGAGTTCTTCGAGAGGATTCTGCATAACTAACCTCCAATTCGGGTTTTATGCCTACCTCCCGCTGGTAAAATCAACGAGAGGCAGGCAGAGGAAAGGAGGGAAAGATGGTTAGTAAGAAAGACGGCGGCGATGAGATTCTTCGAAAACCCTATGGAGGGCTTCCTCAAGCTTTTGCAAAAACTCTTTATCAGCTGGAGCTTGTTCACGAGATTGTGAGGGAGCTTGCAAAACATCTTTCGGTATCAGAAGAAGAATGGGAACAAATTGTCGATAGAGCTTACAGAAACCTTGAGAAACGCAAGGATGAGATTGTCCCCTATTACTTTGATGAAGAGAACAGCAAGTAATCATCTCCTCTGTCTGCCTCATTCCTCACCTCTCAAGCGTTTCCTCTCCCCTTGCCCGGAACCGTCCGCTTTCGGAGGGCTTGTTAACCCTCGCCGGAGAGGCCATCTCCGGCCGGAGCTTCAGGCTCCCAACCCTACTCTTTCCGGGCTACCCGTCCCCTATTCGGCTTTCAAAGACCGCTTTAAAGCGTCTGCTTTAATAATAAAGCAGATGGTTGACTGTGTCAAGTCTTTTGCTTTAAATTTTACGAGGAAGATAACGCAATAGCTATAGAGTGGTAATGTTTCCTGAAATACAAGCCCCTCGCCGAGGGTAGGGTGGCGGGAGTTTTTGGGATAGAGAGGTGGAGAGCAATAAAGTTATTGTGCCACAAGGTATATCGACATTTGCTACAATTCAAATATAAACGTAAACTAAACTTGACTTAATTGAGGAATTTTGCTAGAAATCGGCGCCATGAAGGAGAAAGACATTAAGAAACTTTACTTTAGGTGGTTGTTAGAGAATGAACCATCAGACACAGTTGTGGTTAACGAGTTCTCCTCTACTTATTGGTATAGGCGTGCCGACTTGCTTGTGGTAAATGGTTGTATACAACTTGTGGAAATAAAATCTGAATACGATAATTTATCTCGGTTGGATGCACAAATAGAGTATTTTTTAAACAGAGGGCATAAAGTAACACTTATTATCTCTGAAAAACATAAAGACAAGATAGGGAATATTCCTTCGGAAGTAGGCATCTTCTGGATTAAAGAAGGAGAACTTACTTTAGAGCGCTCGCCTAAAAGGCGCTCTGTGGAAACCAAACTTTTAGCTGAATATTGGAGACTTAATGAACTTCGCCTTCTCTTTAAGGGAGTAATAAAAGGAGTTTATAAGCTACATTTAGATAAACTTCAGCTACTTTTTTCCTCTCTCCAACAGGAAATTGCTGACAAATTAACCTGCAACCTATTAAAGGCAAGATACAAAAAGCACTTTGAGGAAGTAAAGGAAAAGGGAGAGCTATTTATTCCAAGAGTGGCAAAAAGGGGGTTTGAAGACCCCCGTAAAGATTATGCAGACTTCTTTACGGAAGCAAGGAAGTTATTACTTCCATATGGTGAACAAAGCTTGCCACTTTTCTCTTAGTGGCATTTGTTGTTTGCTTATCAATAAGATGTTTTAAGAATTCGCATCCCCAACAGTTGTATGAATGAATTAGATTACTTATATTTAAAAGTTGCTCTGCAACATATCCAGAGTAATCCTGTCCCCCGTATTCAGATTGAAATACTTTAAACCTGTTGCCATCTAACGTAAGGTATTTTAAATACGGATACTTATTTTGAAAAGAAACAATCGTGGGTTCTGAATGTTCTGTTACATAGTCGCTATAGATATACTTACTTCGAAATACATTACTCCACAACAAATATGGCAAGTTTTCTATCTCTATAACTTCTCCCCTTTCAAAGCCGGGAGTTTCCGAAAGAGAACCCCAAAATGGGGTCATAGCTATGACTATATTGGCCTCTAAAAATGTCCGTAAGATTTGGCTTATATTATTTATAACTTTCTCCATATTATTAGGCTTCACATGCCCAAAGTCAAAAATAAACAGAATTCTATCTAATTCAGGAAATGAGGAGTAAAGAGATAAAGTCGCACTAATAGTTTTTTCCCTTAGGTTATTCACTAAAGAACCTTTAATAGCAACTTGCCCAAATGTTTCTGATAGATGAAATACCGACCTAACAATTGTTCTTATATCATCACTCTGATTAACAGAAATAACAGGATAAAAATTAGAATATTTTGCCCTTAAAGTTTCAAATATTCTAACTCGGGCCTCACAAGTTCTTATTTCTTCGTTGATAGCCGTTTCTGGATATTCTACCCAAAACTCTATATCATGATTTTCACTAAGAATTATTTCTATCCAGTTTTTGGCTTTACCCGGAACCCACTGTAGAATAGGAGAAATCTTCATTGCTGCTTTTGCAGAGAGGTTGCTTAGTGCTTCTTTTTCTGCCTGTGAGGCCTTTAGAATAGGATGATAAATGTGCATAGCTACATCCCCCCCCTAAAACAACTTCGTATGCGCTATCACCGGAAAGAACAGGTATTCCCCCGAGTAGAGTTCCTTCTCCGGAATCACTATCGGCTTATAGGCCGGGTTGGCCGGTTCAAGGACTACTACCTTGTTTTTCGTGTCGTGGTGGTAGTACTTGACTGTTAGTTCACCGTCGCCGTTCACTACAACAACAGGGTCCCCCTCACGCACTTCATACCAACTGGGGTCGGCAACTAATACCAAATCGCCCGGTTTGAAAACAGGTTCCATAGAGCGGCCTTCCACTTTTATCCAGAAGACCCGTTCGGGAGGAAGACCCTTTATCATAACCTCTGGAGTTGGGAAAAACTTTTCAGGTGTAGGCGTAGTATAGCCACCAAAAGAACCCGCTTGAGCTTCTCCGTAGATTGGTATGGGAATTATTTTGCCGGGAAGTATGCTGGCGTTACTTTCCCAATCAACCCTTCTTCTTGGTTCTTCTACCAAAAAAGATATTGGAACATTAAGGACAGTAGCTATTTTTTTTAAAGTGTCTAATTTCGGCTTCCGTTTTCCTTTCTCAAGTTGATAGATATATTGAGATAACCCCGCAACTGAGGCCCCGCCGAATCTTTCAATAATTCTTTCGGCTAATGCCTTACGACTTAACCCCCGTTCTTTCCTAAGCTTTTCAATTCTTTCTCCCACACTTCCTTCCATACACCAATTTATAGCACTTGCTTTAAGAAACATTCAATCCCCCTAATTGCTTCAATATCCCTTGACTAATTAAAGCATTAGCGTTAATATTTAACGCAGGAGGATTAACGATGAGGAAGCTTGAACGGGAATTAAAGGAAAGCAAAGCCTCTTTAGCAAAAAAGTTAGGTATTAAGCCCCAATTTCTAAACCAGATTTTAAAAGGCGAAAGGTTTATTCCAATTGATAAAGCAGTAGCTTTAATAGAGATGGGGTATTCCTTTGGAGCCGTTGAAGAGCTATTAAGCCCAAAAAACAGAGTTGCTTTTAAAAAACTCGTGCATTTACAACACCCCGCCGAGGTTAAGTAGGCCAAACCCTTTTGAATTGGAGGAAGATGTGGAAGATGAAAAAGTGTCTCCAGAGGAGTGTTTGGAGTATGCAAAAAAAGTTTTACAGGTATTACCCAAAGGAGAAGTAGAAGGACTTGCAGGTTACCAGGCGAAATGGCTTGTTCTTGAACTTGTAGCAGAGGCATTAGGCGGGAGGGTGAAGTGGGATTGGCAGAGGCGATTCTAAAGCCTTTTGAGATATTCTCTTTTAAGAGAATCGTAGAGGGCAAAAAACTCGTCACACAGATAACCAGCGAGTCCTTTATTGGAGATTTCTCCTTCAACACGCAATCTTCCTTTACCCAATTCTGCATACGCCACAAGCAAGTCTTTAGCAATTTGCAAAAAGACATCGTCTTTAGCTGTTTTGAGAAGTTTCTCTTCCATTTCAAAACCTCCTCTATCCTCCCGCCTTTCAAAAATCCTATCACAGGAGGAAACCATGAACGAGCAACTTGAACAGCCCAAAGAGAGGCTAACGCCGGCGGAGATTTACAGGAAGGCGGCAAAAATCTATGAGAGTCTGCCGGAAGAATACAAAGAACCGATAATCTCCGCTCTGGTTGACATGTGGAACATGGAAAGGAAGACCAAACCTCTAACCAGTAAGGAGGGGTAATGCTACCCCTCCTCAAGGATTCTTTTAGCGATGTAATACATCTCTTCCAAAAATTCCCCTGTGTATTGAGTGAGGAACGTATTTTGCGGAACTTTGTCGGGATGAATAATCTCCTTTTGAATAAAGGCAACCGTAATGTCTTTAGCAACCTCAATTGCTTTAAGTTTGAGTTCTTTTTCTTCCATTTTGCCCTCCTGCTGAAGTTTCCGCAATTTTCCCGCAAAACAGATTCTACACCCCCCATTTCCCTCCTCCCCATCGTGCCCTCTGCCCCAGGGGCACAGAAGGCGTCCGCTTTTGCGGGCGTCTTTTTCATTCTCCCTGCCTCCCTATTTGAAAGTTTAATACCGGCGGGAAAGGCGCGTAAGGCAGGGAACTTCAAGAAAACACCACGAGGAGTGAAAAATGCGCAAGGAAGCGTTTGAGGACATTGCGATTGAGCTTACAAGGTTTGCGGTCATGGAAGCCGGTATGAAGGGCTACACCCACGAGATGATTGCCTTCAAAGTCGGCGTCAGCACAAGCTCGGTTGACAAATACTCCAGCGGCGAACGCATCCCCTCCCTTTCGGGATTTCTCGCCCTTACGGTGGGGCTGAAGCTTAAAGAGACAGTTAAACGGCTTGCCGGGCTTGTCGGACTTAAATCCGTTGAAGTTACAGACGACTCCTTGCCCACCACCCTGGGCAAAGTGATGAAGGAGTTCGGAGAGGCGATTGCCGAAATTACCCGGGCATTAGAGGACGGTGAGGTAGATGAGGAAGAAAGGGCGAGATGCCTCAAGGAGATTGATGAGGCGATAGATGAACTGTTGAAGTTTAAAAATCAGCTGGAGGTGAAGTGATGAGTGAGCAAAAATATTCTATTTACGACTTTCCAGAGCTTCTTTACAATTCAAAGCTCTTCACCAACAGGCAGAGGTGTATACTCCTCTGCCTGTTTTCCTTTCTTAATCTTAAAGGCGGAGGAGTTTATACAATAGATATTATATCTGAAAAAACAGGTATTAAGAAGAACCATATCTACGAGGAATTAGCGAAGTTCTATTACGAGAAAGACGGAGAGAAAGTCCCGATTATCAGAAAAGAAGAAAAAAAACTCATATTAGATGTAGGGCGTTTAAGAGAGTTTATTAATTACAAAATTCAAAAGTCCCAATTTAGGACTAAATCAGAAAGTCCCAAAATAGGACTTAAAAAGTCCCAAAATGGGACTAAAACAAGTCCTAAAACGGGACTTAAAAAGTCCCAAAACGGGACTAAAAGTAGTCCCAAAATGGGACTTGAAAATCAAGATATAGCCCAAGAGCCACAAAGTCCTGAAGGTGGCGTAAATAATATTTTTAGAAAAGATTTTTTAGATAAAAATTCTCAGAATAGAGTTTTAGATAATACGATTATAGGCACGTGCGACAAATCGGAAACTGATTTTGAGGAAAAGAAAGAAAGACTTAAAGTTTTAAGACAGAAGGTTAGAGAAGAGCTTGAATTTCAAGAAGTTACCTCTCTATCACTTCAACAGATAACGGAAGCAGCCCTAAAGGTTCGCAAAAAGTTCGCAGAAGTTTACAAAGAGAAAAACAAGAACCTTCCGGCTATTAGAAGCCACGAGTTCAGCCAGCTTAAAAAGCTCATCGCGCTATCCTGCCCGGATGAAGAAGCGCTCAAAGAATGGCTTGAGGCACTTCTGCCGAAGGTTGAAAACTTCTGGCGGATACGCAACGACTTCACCAGAAAGCACGGACACACCTTCTACACCTTTGTTCACACCATCCCGGAAATTCTTGAAGGTAAAGGTAGAAGCTTGGTCGGGAAAGGAAAGAATGAAATGCTGGAGGTTAAGGTATGGTAGGGATTGTGAATGAGGCTACTCTGGAGAGAGTTCGCCCTAAAATTCTTCCCGGCAACACCTGGGAAGAATTCAAGCACTGCGGAATTCCCTATCACCAGCTTTACGTCGCCATAAACAAGGAAATACCGACAATCCCTGCTGACCTGGCAAAGTCATACGCTGAAAAAATTTCCTCTAAACCCCACAATGTTTTAATTCTTCTCGGAGAAATCGGAACCGGTAAAACCGTCCTCGGCATCCGCTACATGGTAAAGTGCCTTGCGGACGGCTTTACTCCTCCAATTTACATCCCGAACTACATCCTTGAGGGAATTCTATCGGGACAGCTCAAAATCGTCCGGAATTATCACGAAATCCTCGGCTATTCGACAGAGTTTACTTCCGTTCACAACAAAACCGCAGGAGAGGTTATTTCCCTTGAAGAACTCGGACACAAATACCGCTTCATAATGATTGACGACATTCGGGAAGATACCTTCTGGGTAGTTAACTCTCTCATAGAACAGGTTTACCAGTCCGGCGCAAAACTCGTGATAACCACCAACCTTTCGCCGGAAAAATTCAAGGAGAACCTTGACGACAGGGCAAAAAGCAGGCTGGAGGTTCTCGGACACGCCCTCCAGCTCGTAGGAGATGACCTCAGAAAGGAGGTGAGGAAGTGAACAGAAGAGAAGTTGAATACGCCGTGCTGGGGACAATTCTAGCAAATTTTTTCACAGGTGAAGCCGGAAAATTTCAAGAGGAGTCTTTTCACTGGGCATTATCAAAGTTGAAACCCACAGACTTTCTCATCAAAGAGTGCAGAGAGGTTTTCTCGCTTATTCAGAAATTACACTCGGAGGGTAAGCAGAGAGAGGAGATAATCCTTGAAGTGAAAAAGAAACGTGAAAAGACTTACCTGCTTCTTGTCGAGTTCGCTCTTCTTTCTTACAGAACTTTTGTTTCATATGGCAAAGAACTCCTCAGAATGAGCTTCGAGCACCAGAAAAACCAGATAGCCCAGAAACTGTCGGAGGGAAAAATAGACGAATCCGAAGCAGCCGCCCTTTTAACACAACTGAGGAAAAGGGAAGAAGAGACTGACAAAACTCCAATTGAGGCCATATCGGACGTTCTCGAGACTCTGGAAAGGGGAAACTACGAAGGCATACCGACAGGTTTCCCAAAACTGGATTTTTACATCTCCCTCCGCCCGGAAGAACTAACCATCATAGGCGCAAGGCCGTCTGTCGGGAAAACTGCCACAGCCGTTGTAATGTCTTACAGCCAGCTTATGGAAGGCAAAAAAGTTCTCTTCTTCTCAATGGAACTTCCGGCAAAAGAAATAATGCTCAGAATGCTGGCCTTCAAAACCGACTGGAAGCTGAGAGACATTAAGAGCGGCAAAATCCCCTTCGACTCCATCCTCACGGAATTTGACGAACTTTCAAGACTTCCTCTCATCATTTACGACAACCCCAACCTTACCATTCCCGTAATGAAGGCGAAGATTCACCAATACCGTCCCGACATCGTTTACATAGACTACTTCCAGAGAATAATCAACCACGACCCCAAGACCTACCCAAAAAGGCTTGAATTCCTCAACTACGCCAGCATAGAGCTTACAAACATTGCCAAGGAATACAAAATCCCCATCGTTGCCCTTGCACAACTCAACCGCGGTGTTAGGGCAGGAAAAGACCAGCCCTCAATGGAACATCTAAAGGACACGGGACACCTGGAGCAGGACGCAACTAACATCATCCTTCTCCACCGCGACTTCAAGGAATCCCCAAACACGATGAAATTCATAATCGCCAAGTGCAGAGAAGGAGCAGGACCAAACGACTCCATCTCCGTTGACTTCATAAACGGCTTCCCTCAACCGATGGAGAAGAAAGAACCCGAACCCGTTCCTGTAGCAACAGAGCAGCCGCAGGAGGAAGAGATAGATGAACTCTTTGACTTTTGAGATTCCCGCCATTCCCCCGAGCGTCAACCACTATTGGAAGGCACGGGGGAAGAGGCGGTTTCTTACAAAGAAGGCGAGGGAATGGAAGAGGCTGGTAAGGGGCGAGGTCAAAAGGCAGCTACCGAAAAACCACAGGCTTCTAACGGAGAGACTGAGAGTGAAAGTAATCTTATGCGTTCGCTATCGGCGCGGAGACGTTGATAACCGATTGAAAGCAATTTTAGACGCCTTCAACGGTCTTGTATGGGTAGATGATAGGCAGGTGGATTTTCTCTCAATAGAGAGGCGAATAGAGGCGTCAGAGAGGACGATTGTGGAGGTGTCGGAGTGTACTGGCGGAAGCCGAAAGTAAAGTGGCGGTGCAGAAGCATAGACGAAACATTTAAGGAGCTTCCCGAATTTCTGACAGTCAAACAGGTGATGGAAATTCTGCAGGTGTCGGAAAGGACTCTCTGGAGAATCATCTCTTCGGGAGAACTGGAAGCTACCCACTGCGACCGCAAAGTCAAAATTCCCAAACTGGCACTTCTTGAATACCTGCAGGAGCGGAACGTTCTCAACTGGGAAGACGTGGAGAGGATTAAGAGGGAGACAAGGAAGGAGCTAAAGCTGAAGATGGGCATTCCCACGAAAGACACTCTTGACCGTTTCTGCCAAACTCTGCCACTCTGGAAAGCCGTCGTGTATAAGGTGAACAATTAGGAGGTAGTATGCCCAGATACAGCGAAGAGATTATTAACTACGCCAAGGAACTGTATTTGACGGTTGATGAGAAGGGAAATCGGGTTTACTCATTGCAAAGCATTGCAAAAAAACTGCAACAGGAATGCAACGTTGAAATCAACGCTTCCACAATTCTTAGGTGGGCGAGAAAATACAACTGGAACGGCTTACTTGAAAAAGCCGCCAAAGTTGCCGTCGTAGAAGCTGCAAAGGAAACGGGGCTGAAAGTTAAAATAAATCCCGAAGAAAAACTCAAAGAAGAACAAATACTTGACAGCGTTATTGCCCTCAAGAAGGAAGTCTTTGCCTACCAGCTTGAAGCCTGTCAAATAGCAAACGAGCTTCTTAGAAAAAAGAGAGAAAACCCTAAGTCCGTAAAAGACAGCTACTCCCGCCTCATTGAAGTAAGCAGCAAAGCCAACAAAACGTTGCAGGAAATGCTTGACGGCATAGAGCAACAGGAAACTGCTACCGTCCAGCCGGTAATCATCATAAACGAGATAGGTGTGGGCAATGGCTCAAAAGAAGATTGAAATAAACCTGCTTCCCTACCAGCTGAGGCTCTTAAAGTCTACTGCTACCTATACTGCCCTCATCGGCGGAACCGGAACGGGTAAAACTTACTTTCTCCCCCGGTGGCTCTACGTCAAAATGTGCCAAAACCCTGGTGAGGAATGGGTTGTTTCTGCTCCTACCCGGGAAATGCTCAAAAGAAACCCGATTAAGTACATCAAAAAGTTCTTTGACGAAAACGGAATTAAGTATGAATTCAACAAAGCAGACCTTGTAATGGAAGTAGCGGGACTCGGAACAATTTACTTCATCTCCGCCGAGACCCCTGACAGAATGCAGGGAATACACGCCAAAGGGATAGTGGGAGACGAGGCAGGCCTCTTTGACCGCCTCTGGTGGGACACGGCAGTCCAGAGGATAGCCTACAAAAAAGGGCAAATTCTCCTTACCACTACGCCTTATTCCTACAACTGGTTAAAGACCGAAGTTTGGGATAGGTGGATAGAGGGAGATCCTGCCTTTCACATAGAAAATCCCTCCTCCCTTGACAACCCCTTTTACCCCCGTGAGGAATATGAAAGAGCGAAAAGGACTCTTCCAGAGTGGAAATTCAAAATGCTCTTTGAGGGCAAATTCACAAAACCTGCAGGGCTGATTTACGATGATTACGAAACTGTTGAACCGTTTGCTATTCCAGAAAGCTGGTATCGCTTTGGTGGGGTGGATTTTGGATTTAATAACCCCTTTGCTGTTATCTGGTTGGCTGAAAACCCTGAAACAGGAGAAGTCTACGCGTACAAAGAGTTCAAGAAAAGCGGGCTTACAGTTGACGATATGGAGAAGGTCCTCAAAAAGGAGAAGTGCAGCGTTTACTACGGGGACCCGGCAAGTAAAGAGTCCCTTGAAACTTTAAGGGCAAGAGGAATCAACATAAGACCTGCTAAAAAGGACGTTTTGGCCGGAATCTCTTTTGTTCAGTCTCTTTTCAAATCTCGCAAGCTTAAAATCTTCAAAAACCTTGTCTATACCCTTGATGAACTCAACAGTTACCAGTGGGAAACGGATAAAACCGGGGAAATTCTTGATAAGCCAAGGAAAGAAAACGACCATTTGGCGGACTCTATTCGCATGGCGCTTTTCACTTATTACTCAGACAAACCCTCAACTCCAACAGTCCGTCCCGTCGGAGCAAAAAGACTCACAAGCCGAATGTTCAGGAGGTTTTAAATGGCCGTTCCAACTAAAAAGCTAACGACCGAAATAACCAGCAACTATGCTTACTTTGAGCAGTTCTTAACCTACCTTCCAGACCCTGCCGATACAATCCTTGACGACCCGGAAGGGGCTTATGAAGTTTTCCGTAAAATGCTCCTTGACCCTCATATAAACGCCAAACTGCAACAGCTAAAAGACGAGGTCCTCTCAAAAGAGTTTGACATAGTTCCGGCGGATGAGAGTTCTAAAGCCCAGGAAATAGCAGATTTTGTTAAGAAAGCAATCTACGAAAACCTTAACATAGAGCAGGACTTTGCAGAACTCCTTTCAGCCATTGAATACGGCTTCTCCGTTTCAGAAGTCATTTGGAAGCAGGAAGGAGGCTTTTGGCTTCCCGACTCCTTAAAAGCGAGAAAGCAGGAAAAGTTTCGCTTTAACACGAAAGGCGAGCTTCTCTATTACGACCCAATAGAAGGCTGGAAAAGGCTTGATACCAACTACAAGTTCATCATCCACCGCCACAACCCGCAGGTAGAGAACCCTTACGGCTTCTCCGTTCTCCTTGCCTGCTACTGGCCGTGGATGTTTAAGAAGGCTGGCTGGAAGTTCTGGCTGAAAGTTGCCGAAAAGTTTGGAGTGCCGACCGTTTTGGCACTCATTAAAGGTGAAGGTATGACAGAAGATCAGAAAGCAGAGACAGCAAACTTCATTGCCGAAGCTCTTCTTAACATTCAGGAAGATGCGGCTGTTGCTCTTGTTGATGTTGAAAAAGTGGAAACCCTTGAGAGTAAAGGAAGTGCCGAAGATTTTGCCCGCCTCATAGAGCTGTGCAACGCCGAAATTAGCAAGGCAATTACCGGAGAAATCCTTACAGCAGACAAAGGAAACACGGGAAGCTACGCCCTTGCGAAAGTTCACTCTGAAACCCTTAAAAGAAGAGGCAGGAAAGTTGCAAAAGCACTTGCCAATACTCTAAACCGCACCCTTATCCGCTGGATAGTAGAACTTAATTACGGCAAAGACCTTCTCCATCTAACGCCTAAACTCCAGTTTGACTTCACGGAAATTCCAGAATGGGAGCAAGTAAAAGATGCAATAGACCGGGGAGTTCCTGTAAGCAAAGAAGCCCTCTACTCAATGTACAACTTGCCAAAACCTGTAAATGAAGAAGATGTTTTCATTTCCCCAAAACTTTCCGCTTCTGGAGGTATGAACTTTTCAGATTTTTTTACTTTGCGCAAGGTGCAGGTGAAGCCCTAAATGACGTTACAGAGCTTGACTTTACTGTTCAGCCCTACCTTGAGAAAGTAAAGAACGACGTTTACCTCTTTCTCCTTCAGGCCCTCCCCTACATTACCCGCAGGAAAAATATTCCGAGGGAGCTTTTTAAGGAACTTGAGACCACGACCTACAAAATCCTCATTCTCTCCCTGCTCTTTGGAATGACACACGTGAAGGAGAAAGAGGAGCAGAAACTCTTTTTTGATCCCGTCTTTGATGCAACCTTTGAGGAAGCTGTTGAATTTATGAAGGAAAAACTCTCTCTAACGCCAAAGGAGTTTTACGAGCTTGACGCAAAAGCTCGCTTCCTTGCTTTCACAGTTGCAAAACTAACGGGACTTGATGCGATAGAGAGGGTGAAAGAAAAACTCGTGAAGGCGTTAGAAGAAGGAAAAACACTCAAAGAATGGATTAACGAAATGGGGGAAGACGGGATACTAAAAGCTGTTGGCTTCCACCAGTCTAACCCTTTCTACCTTGAAACTGTATTTCGCACCAACATCTCAACTGCCTATAACGCTGGGCGTTTAATGCAGTTTGCCCGCAGTAAAGACAAAATCAAATACCTTGAATACGTTGCGATAGACGACAACAGGACAACGCCGATATGCAGAAGGCTTGACGGAACGAGGCTCCCTCCCGACGACCCCTTCTGGGCGACCTACACTCCTCCTAATCATTTTAACTGCCGCTCAACTGTGAGGGCCATTTTCAAAGGTTCAAACGAGGCGAAAAGGGTAAGGACGAAAAAGCCGAAAGAACTCCCAGAACTTCCTGAAGGGTTTAACTCAAGCCCGCTCAATAGCTGGTGGAAGTTAAGCGACTCTATGGCGAAGAGGGTCGTAAAATACGGGCTGAAAGACGAGGTTTTGGAGAAGGCTAAGAAATTGTGTCAGAAAAACCTTTCAGATGACTGGTGTGAGGAGTATAAGGAAGTGGAAAGATATTTACGGGATGCCGAGGAAATTGTAGAAAAACAGCAAAAGGCTGAAAAAGAGTTTTTGAAGGTTCTTAAAGAGTTTGACATTGAAAAGCCTGAGGAATCATTTAAAAAGTTGTGGGTAAGTGAGAGGACTTACCGAAACCATGTTGATGACCGCCTTGATGAAGGAGTTATTTCGGGCTGGGAAGATTACTTGGAAAAAACTCTTGAAACCCTTGCGCTCTATAGTGGAGTATATTACGAAGTGTACAGTAAGTCTTGGGATAGAATACTTTACGATAGAAAGCGTCAGTGGATGGTTGTCTTGACAGAGGAGGGACGTATAATTTCAAGTATGAAGGTAAACGAGAAGTTGAAAGAGCTTTTTGATAGACACATTCAGAAGGCGAAGAGAGATAAACAAACCCTTGAAATTCATAGAGGAAAAACTAATGAGGAACTTAAGAGGGAAGCTGAGAGAGTTCTTAAGGCTTTACGAAGTAAGAAGTAGAAGGTTTACACCGGAAAGAATACTTGATGATTGGGGAATAGACTACCCAATAAACGAGGCAGCACTTTTTAGAGAACGCCTTGAAAAATACAAACGCCTACTTACCGCAGAAGAACTTGCTGTTTTAGAAGAAGCCGACAAAAGATTTTTAAAAACTTGGGAAAAGATTAAGGACAAAGAACCCGAAGCTCCTTACAACAAAATAGCCAAAGCTTTCCTTGAAGACATTGTAAAGATAGCGAGCAAATCCCTTTCTTCTAAACAACCCACCAAAACCACCGCCTAATCTCGCCGGCTTGGATTGGCTTCTACTTCTACGTGTTGCGATTTTCACAACCCATCCCGCCGTGTGCGGGTTTCATAATAACTGACCTGTCCGCAGGGGTGCGGATAAGATAAGTTTTATCCTACTATCACATGAATTTGCTGAATTGAGAAATCAAATGGGTTAAAGTTTGGACAGTAGAAACACCCCACTTCTAATGCAACTGATTTTACGAAATCTACTCGTGCCTCATCATCACTTAGAATTTCCTTTTTAAACTCCTCAAATTTGTCCTGCAAATCATCTCCCCAACTATCAACAAATTTCCTTACAAAACCTGAATACTTGCAAGGAAGTATTAGTTTGTACGTGCTTCTAAATTCTTTATTTTCCTTCTTTTCTTTTTTTAGGAGTCTTTCCCTTTCTTCCTTGGGCATATCCGGAGATATGACAGTTATCGTTAAAAAAACATTTTGGGGCGGAATCCTACATCCTTTTCCCAGTATCTTTACTTCTCTACACCAATATTTTTTGTTGTTCACATCGAAGGAACGTATATAACAATCCAAAATCTCTGAAAGTGTCCATCTTGGTTTAAAGAACTTATAGCCTTCAATGAAAACAAAGCAGTTGCTCATATTCATGGTTAGTTCCAGTAAGGAGCGGAATTTGGATATGCTTTCCTTATCTTTTTTAACCGCAACTACATATAAAGGTTTCTTCTCGCTCCCTTTATTAACGTGAGGCAGAGATTTAATGGTTAACTCAATCATTGGCCACTTAGGAGTCTGAGATTTTGCAATAATAGCGACAAAGGGAATATCCGGATTACTTTTCCATTCGTTAGGTATGAATTCTTCTACACCTTTATATTCCATCCTTACTTCCCTTACAACGGCATTTTAGGTTTGTTGAGTGTGAGCAACTATACCCTTTAAGGGGTATAGTTGGTTATTGAGCTTTATCTTTCTTTTTTTCCATCAACTTTTCATATACAGTAGGACAATGTTCTTTAAGATAGAAGATAACAGCTTCTTCTAAAATTTGCGTCTTTGATTTTCTCAACTCCCACTTTGCTTCATTCAAAGCTTCGTCTACATCTTGGTCTATCCTAATAGTCCTAACAACTTTCATTACTTTAACCTCCTTACTTTAAGTGTATCTGATTAGAAAACACTTGACAAGATTGCAATGTAATATTACATTACATAGCAAGATAACCGAATAAAAGGAGGTAACCGATGGAAGCGAAAGAATGGCTAACGGCGAAAGAGTTAGCCCAGCAGGTAGGAGTAAGTCTCCAGAGGGTTTACAACTGGAGGCGAGAGGGAAAGATACCTGCTGGGAAGGTTAAGGAAGTCATCAAAGGCTTCCGCAGGAGAGTTTACTTTCACTCAAGCCTTGTAGAACAACTCAAAGAAAGGGAGGTGTGCCATGGCTAAGATGAAGCTCCAG
>Ga0256838_1000641_pt1 | contig 19991 bp, 21 predicted proteins | sample 4571419metaG_FD_185978 | JGI IMG/M metagenome (GOLD analysis project Ga0256838, IMG submission 185978) | Hydrothermal vent microbial communities from Guaymas Basin, Mexico - 4571-419 | ecosystem: Environmental > Aquatic > Marine > Hydrothermal vents | place: Mexico: Guaymas Basin | collected...
CCATATAGTGTCTGTTTTGAAGATACTTTTCAATTCCCCTGTATTGCCAAAACTCAATTTCTGCAAACTCAATTACTTTATCTCCATAAATTTTTAAAGTCGCCTCACCCTCAATTTTATTAATTATCTTTTTGTTTATCTTCATTTTCACACTTTATAAGTTTTTTCGTAAGCCTTTCATTTGTAAGACTTTTAGCAATCCCGCTTAATGTTAGATAAGCCCTTTTACTAACCCCTAAAGGAATGTTTGCAGGAATACCCATAAAAGTTTCTGTTTGAAAAAGATTTTCTTTTGGAAAAAGAGGCTCTGTGCATCCAAAACAAGGCGTTCCGGCACGCGGTTTTGAATTTACTTCATTCCACAGTATTTTATTACAGCTGCTGTGTGTAAAAGGTCCTTGACATCCGAAATAGTAAAAAAGACACCCCTCTTTTTCCCCAAACCTTTCAGCATCTACTTTCCATTCAAAATATTCATTCCTAGTACATCCCATATGAGAAGTATATGAAAAAATTTCAACAGGTCTATTTAATTCATCAAGAACTATTTTTTTGTTTTCTTTTAGCATATTTAAAATATAAAAAAGCCATTCAGGATGCACCGGACAGCCGGGAATATTTATAACTTTATCCTTGCATTTAAAAAATTTACCTTTTGAAGTTTTATTAAAAACAAGCCCCTCTCCAAAAATCCCCCCATAAACAGCGCATGTTCCAAGGGCGATAACCGTTTTTGCCTTAAAAAAAAGTTTGCTTATAAGCTCATTCAAATCAAATCCGAGTCTTAAAAAATTAGGTTTTATCGCACCTTCAACAATCAAAATATCACTGTTTTGGATTTTAAAATCTCCGCTTGGAAGTAAAGGGTGATAGAGAAGCTCAAAATTATCAAGAAAACTTAAATCTATATTAAAAAAAGAGTGGGAACAGCCGTTACAGCTAACGGCGTCTATCCATAAAAGTTTAGGCTTTGAGCGCATTATAAATATTTTCGCTTACAGGCTCAATATATTCATCAAGAGACTTGCCTAAAATATTTTCCCTGTTTAAAAAAGCAAGTCCCCCGATATACCCCATAAAAAGACCAAAAGCCGCAAAAAAGTCCTGATTTTTCAGCTCCTTTTTTCTAACTCCCTCTTCAAAAAAAATCATAATCTCTGTTACAAAAGCACTAACACAAAGCATTCCCTCACATCCATTATTAAAAATTTCTTTGTTTGAAAGATAAACCCTCATAAAATAATCAACAAGCTCAGGTTCTTCTTGTGCTTTTTTGAAGTATAATTCAACGATTTTTTTTATTTTTTCTTTAGAACTTATATCCATTTCATTTATTTTTCTAATCTCTTCTCCAAAAACCTTAGAAGTATAAATTAAAAGCTCTTTTGCCAAAGATTCTTTACTTGGAAAATAGTTATACATATTTCCAACACTCATTCCCATCTCACGTGCAATATCGGCAATAGTTGTATTATAAAACCCTCTTTTTGCAAAAAGATTAAGAGCCGTTTTCATTATTTCAAGTTTTCTCTCTTCTTTGCTCACTTTTATCCTTTTTTTCCATTATTATAATATAATTTTAAAAAAAGGTTATGAATGCATGAGTATTCAATAGTAGATTCCCTACTTCAACTTGCAGAAGAACACGCAATAAAAAACAACGCAAAAAAAGTTACAAAACTCGAAATAAAAATCGGAGTATTAAGCGGAGTAGAGCCTGAACTTTTAAGAACAGCTTTTGATACCTTTAAAGAAGGTACAATGTGCGAAGATGCAGAATTTGTAATGAAGATACAACCGGTAGTTGTGCGGTGTAAAGAGTGCGGAAGTGAAAGCGTACTTCAAAAAGATGAATATCTGTGTCCTAAATGTAAAAGCGGAAACTTAGAAATAATTGACGGGGAAGATATGTACTTAATGAGCCTTGAGCTTGAAACAGACGATTAGCGCCAATTAACAAATTTTTGGCGCTATTTTTATAGTGTAAAGATTTCTATTTATATATAAATTTCTACTCTCCGGGTCAAACTCAATTTCTTCTGGTAAAAAACACGTTTTTAAGTCATCAAATATTAAATCATCAAATCTTATTTTTTTATCAAAAAACTTTTCAATTACAACTTTTGTATTTACAACCCTTCTATCACTTCCAAGAATATACTCCACCATTGCCTCAAACTCTTCAACCTCATCAAACTCTCTTATTTTAGAGTGCCATGTTTCAAGAAAATATTCAAGTGCTTCAATTCCTCTCATTTTTACCTCCTAAAAATAAAAAGGCTTTAGCAGTAATCTGCTAAAAGCCCCGCTTTAAGCTGTTTATAAATCTCTTCTCCAGCAAACTTTCTAACAATTTCAAGCCCAAAGCAAATTGCAGTCCCAGGTCCTTTTGAAGTCAGCACGTTTTTATCTTCAACAACCTTAGCATCAGATACATACCCCTCTTTTTTTATATTTTCTTCCCATCCAGGATATGCTGTGTATTTATCTTTTAAAACTCCAGCTTCTTTTAGTGCATAAGGCGCCGCACAAATTGCTCCTACATATTTTCCTTTTTTATCCATCTCTTTTAAAAGGTTTTGAACATATTCGTCTTTTGCTAAATTAATAGCTCCAGGAAGTCCTCCAGGAAGAACCACAAGGTCAAGTTCATCTGCATTTACAAGCTCAATTTTAGTATCAGGAATAACCCTTATATTATGAGCACCGAAAATTACATCCCCTCCGACTCCCGCTACTATTACATTTAAACCGCCTCTTCTCATAACATCAATTAAGCTCATAGCTTCGATTTCTTCAAATCCGTTTGCCAAAGGAACACATACATTTACTGCCATTTACCCCTCCTTTTTAGTTAATTATACTAAATTTTTCTAAATTCATCAACTAACATTTTCAATTTTAACTCTTAAAAAAGGATACTCATCGACAGGTTTTAAAATAACTCCAAACGTTCCTTTTAACTGAGGAATTTTTTTAACCTCTTTAATCTCACCTTCAACTTTTACTTTTAATGATTTTATTTTATTCGCAATTACAAACTGATGAGAACATAAAAGCTCATTTTCTTTTACAACATTCGGGTCCTCACATGCATATACAACACTCCCATCAAAACTCTCAAGCTCATCAATCTCTTCAGGTATTACCTCTTTTTCAACCTCAACAATTTCTGCAAGCTCAGGGTCACTTGGTTCAAACACTTTATCAAGCTTTATACCTTTAACCTCAATACCTCCAAAATAATTTAAAATCTCAAGAAACTTTTTAATATTTTCAAGCCTTGGATGCAGTAAAACATCTCTTCCTATAATCAGTTTTTTTATATTTTCTATCCTTTCTAAATCAAACTCATCAAAATTACTCTCACTAAATAAATACCCATCATCCATTTCATCAAAATAATTTTTTATCATTTCAGGAACTTTTTCATATGCAAAATGTTTAGTAATTAAAGCAATTACCGCTTCTTCCGCCATAGGCTCATAAGCAATACACTCTTTTCCTTCAACTCTTATTGGATGCATAAAAACATCCGCTTTTATATTTTTTAAAGGAAGATTTCCTATTGAAACTATCATTTTTTTTCCTTAAATTGACTTTGAAAATACTTTTTGGTTTGCCATTTTTTTAAAATATTCATCAAAAGGCAATACAATATTTCTGATTAACAGAGTCCCTGTTTTATTTACTAATATTTTTTTAGGCGTAATTTCCACAAGCCCTTCTTTTATAAACTCTTCAAGTTCTTTAAGTTCATTTTCAAATTTTTTTCTAAAATCAATACCAAAAGTCTTTTCAAATCTTTCAATATCAAAAGAAAAATTCGCCATCATTTCCATAATAACGTATTTTCTTATCAAATCTTCATCATTTAGCTTAACTCCCCTAAATACAGGCAGTTTTCCGTCATCAATTGCTTTTTCGTATGATTTTAAATCTTTATAGTTTTGAAAATAAGCTTTTTCTGTTTCACTAATTGAGGTTAAACCAAAACCTATCAAATCAGCCCCGCCTTTTGTGGTATATCCTTGAAAATTTCTGTGAAGTTCTCCTTTTTCAATCGCTTTAAAAAGTTCATCATCAGGTTTTGCAAAATGGTCCATTCCAACCATTTTATAACCGTTGTTTTCAAAAAAGTCTATAACATATTTAAAAATTTTAAGTTTCTCTTCAGGAGTCGGAAGAGTTGTTTCATCAATTTTTCTCATACCTTTTTTAAGCCACGGAACGTGAGCATAGTTAAATACGGCAAGTCTGTCAGGATTTAACTCTTTTACCAGCTCAAGCGTCTTTTTAAACGTCTCTAACGTCTGAAAAGGAAGTCCGTAAATCAGGTCTATATTTATAGAATCAATTCCGGCAGCCCTTGCAATATCCACTGCCTCTTTTGTTAAATCAAAAGGCTGAATTCTATTTACCGCTTTTTGAGTCTCTTCATTAAAATCCTGCACTCCAAAGCTTATTCTATTTACCCTGTATTCTTTCATAACATCCATATGCTCTTTAGAAAAAAATCTCGGGTCAATTTCCACACTTATTTCAGCATCTTTTTCAAAATTTTTAAAATGTGAATAGATAAGCTCATAAATTTCTCTAAGCTCCTCTGGAGTAAAAAATGTAGGTGTCCCCCCTCCAAAATGAAGCTGTCTTACAACTCTAAAAGTATCAAGATATTTTGCCCATATCTCAAGCTCTTTTTTTAAATAATCAATATATCTTTTTCTTTTGCTCTCTTTCGAAGTATAAACAACATTACAGCCGCAAAAATAACAAGCACTCTTACAAAAAGGAAGATGAAAATAAAGACTAAGAGGTTTAGTAGATTTTAATTCATCAATAATATCTTCAGGAGCTAAATCCCTAAACTCAACCGCTGTCGGATAAGATGTATATCTTGGTGCATGGCGGGAAAAGCGGGAGAGTTTTTTAAAATCTATTTCGCTCATAGATATTCCTTAAACTCTTTTGCAAAAGCCCTGCCTGCTTCTTGCCATTCATCAAAAGGCACTACAAGTTCTTTTTTTATAAGTTTCTCATCTCTGCCCATAAGAGCAGCTTTTATTTTTATACTATCATCCACCATTATTTTTGCATTAACTCCAACAGGTGCATGACAACCTAAATTCAGCTCATCTACAAAATCTCTCTCAATTGTAACTTCAATTTTTGTCCAAAGGTCATTAAGAGGTTTTACTGCATTAATTACAGCTTCATCTTTTATAGTTTCAATTCCTAAAGCCCCTTGTCCCATAGCAGGAATCATAATATCTGTATCTAAAACCTCAAAATACTTAACCTCCTTTGTAAGTCCAAGTCTTTTAATCCCGGCATACGCTAAAATAATAGCATCATACTCACCACGTTTTAGTTTATTAATTCTTGTATCAACATTTCCCCTAAGGTCTGTAATTACCAAATCTTCTCTAAAAGCTTTAAGCTGCATAGCACGTCTGATTGAACTTGTACCAACTACTGCGTTATGAGGCAGTTCAGCTAACGTTTCAAACGTTTCACTTAAAAAACAATCCTCAACCGCTTCTCTTTTTGGAATGGCTGCAAGCTCAAAATGCTCAGTATCATATTGAGTCGGAAAATCTTTTAAAGAATGTACCGCAATTTGCGCTTCACCTCTTAAAAGAGCTTCTTCCACTTCTTTAATAAAAAGCCCTTTTCCTCCGATTTCCGCAAGAGGTTTATCTAAAATTTTATCCCCTGTCGTAGTTACAATTTTAAGTTCTACTTCATGTCCAAGATTTTCAAGTCTTTTTTTAACCCATTCAGCCTGCCATAAAGCCAGCTTACTTCCACGCGTTGCAATTGTAAGTTTCATCTACATCCTTTTTTATATTAATTTTACCAAATTATAAAAGTTTTGCAGCATCTTTGCTGTGATAACTTATAATCATATCAGCACCAGCCCTTTTAAAAGAAAGAAGTATCTCCATCATTAAATTTTCATAATTCATCCACCCGTTCATACTTGCAGCTTTTACCATAGAGTATTCACCGCTTACATTATAAACACATAGTGGCTTTAGAGTATTCTCTTTTATTGTTTTAATAATATCCATAAATGCAAGGGCAGGCTTTACCATTAAAATATCAGCACCCTCAGCTTCATCAATCAGACTCTCAAGCAGTGCTTCTCTTGAATTTGCCACATCCATTTGGTATGTTTTTCTGTCTTTTGGCAGGTATTCATTTGTCACAGGCGCACTCTCAGCCGCATCCCTAAAAGGTCCGTAAAAAGCACTAGCAAACTTAGTAGAATAACTCATAATCGGAATATGAGAAAAGCCGTTTTCATCTAATGCATTTCTTAGCGTTTCAATAATATTATCCATCATTCCGCTTGGAGCTATCATATCAGCACCCGCACGTGCGTGAATTAAAGCCTGTTTTGCAGAAATTTTTAAAGTTGCGTCATTATCCACTGTTTTTAATTTAGGGTTTATAATTCCGCAATGTCCGTGGTCTGTAAATTCGCAAAAGCACAGGTCTGTAATTACGGCAATTTTATCTCCAAAAGTCTCTTTTATTTTTCTTACACTTCTGGCTATTAGCCCCTCTTCATCTAAAGCGTCACTTCCGCAAGAATCTTTAAGTTTTGGGATTCCAAAAAGAATTACCGCTTTTATTCCAAGGTCTATGCATTCACCAACCTCATCTAAAAACGCATTTTCACCAAACTGATAAATTCCGGGCATTGACTTTATTTCATTTTTTCCATCAAGCCCTTCTTTTATAAAAACAGGCATAATAAGGTCGTTTTTAGTGACATAATTTTCTCTAACCAAATCTCTTATATTGCTGTTAAGTCTAAGACGTCTAAGATTCATTTTTGCTCCCTTAATTTTTTAGAATACTCTTTTGCGTAATCTACGAAAAACTTAGCATTTTCTACAGGAACATCAGGTAAAATCCCGTGACCTAAATTAAAAATATGCCTGTGTCCGTTCATAATATTAGCTATTTTTTCTACCGCTTCTTTTGTTGCACTTTTGCTGTATAATCTTGTAGGGTCCATATTTCCCTGAAGGGTATAGTTGTCTTTAAAAATTCCAAGAGCATAATCCATAGGAGTATTCCAATCAATCCCTATTACGTCAAATTCCCCGTCCATTTCGCTCATATAAAGTCCAACTCCTTTTGAAAATCCTATTACCGGTACGTGAGGATATTTTTCTTTAAGTTTTCTTGCTATCTCTTTCATATAGTTCCAAGAAAATTCAAAAAATTTCTCCTTCTCAAGTGCTCCACCCCAGCTGTCAAATATCATAACCGCATCGGCACCTGCATCAATTTGTTTTGAGAGGTATTCAATGGTCTCTTTTGTATTAAATGCTAATAATCTGTGAAGCATCATAGGGTTTGCATAAACCATTTTTTTAATTTTTGCATACTGTTTAGAGCCTCTTCCTTCCACCATATACGTGGCAATTGTCCAAGGACTCCCGGCAAAGCCAATTAGAGCTTTATTCTCAGGAAGTCTCTCTTTTATTTTTTTTACTCCCTCATAAACATAAGAGATTTTTTCATCGGCTTTTGGGTCTAAAGCATCAATATCCTCTTCTGAAGAGATTGTTTTTTCAAAAACAGGCCCTACTCCTTTTTCGAACTTCAAAGGCAATCCCATCTCCATTGGAAGATTTAAAATATCACTAAACAAAATCGCTGCATCCACATCCAAAATTTCAATCGGCTGAAGGGTAACTTCTGCAACCATTTCCGGATTTTTAGTCATTGTAAGAAAATCCCCGGCTTTACGTCTAACTTCCATATACTCAGGCAAATACCTTCCAGCCTGTCTCATCATCCAAACGGGCGTATATGGAGTCTCTTTGCCAAAACAGGCATCTATAAAAATCTTACTCATTTTTTCTCCTTTTTATTTAAATATTCCTTTTTCCATATGATATTCGCATTTGTTTATATCCATATCCATACCATTTGCCCCAAAAAGCTTTTTAATAACCGATACAAAAATATCCACTTCAGCACTCTCAGCCATTTTTCTAAGAGTTACGTTTGGATGATGCAAAAAGCGTTTAAAGGCATTATGTAAGATTTTCTCAACCTCATCCTCAAGTTCTGCTGGGATATAGCGCTTTTTAACAGCGTTTTGAAGTGCTCTTTTTGAACACTCGTGAGCTTTATCCTGCAAAAATTTAATTACAGGTTCTACCGAAACAGACTGAAGATATTTATTAAAATCTTTTACACATTTTGTAATAACTTCATTTGCACTTTTTAATTCATTTTCTCTTTTTTTCTTATTTTTTTCACTAATTTCCTGTAAATCATCAACTTTTATTAGTTCTATATCCCCGCACTCAATCTCCTCAATATCGTTTGGTATTGCCAAATCAAACCAGAGCCTTTTAAATTTTGTAGGTTTTACAAACTCTTTTCTAATTACCGGATAGTTTGAAGCGGTGGCTGAGAAAAGAAGTCTATAATTATTTACAAGTTTTGGAAGACTTTCAAGAGAATGGACATCAATATTAACATCATCTCCAAGTTCTTCTTTTAAGGCAATTGCATTTTCAACAGTTCTATTTACTAGAATAATATTTACACCCTCTTTTACTAAATTTTTGCATACAATCCTTGCAGTATCCCCAACCCCTACAACAACAGCACTGTATCCGCTAAGGTCATTTAGTTTCTCTTTAGCAAGTCTAACCGCAATACTTGCAACACTTACAGGTTCGCTTGAGATGTTTGTTTGGTTTCTTACTTTTTTTGCACATTTAAAAGAAAAATGGATAAGCCTTGTTAAATCCTGAGCAATAAAGTGTTTTTCATACGCTTCCATAAAAGCTTCTTTAAGCTGACCTGTTATTTGAGTTTCGCCAACTACCATAGAATCTAAAGAAGCCGCAACCTTAAAAATATGTTCAATTGCTTTATCCTCTTCGTAAATTTCCGCTTTTACCATCTCTTTTGGAGTTATCACTTTATAAAACACTTTATCATAAAGTTCGTTTAAATCCCTTTTTTTATCAAAAATAACCTCTATTCTGTTACATGTAGATAACAACAACACCTCTTTAAAATCTTTAAAATCCTCTAATTTGAGCTTTGCTAATTTACTTCTTAAAACAACATCAGAATTTCGGTAATTAAAGCTGATTATATAATACATATTAAACCTTTTTTATAAACTCCGTTTTTATATAGATATTTTTTGCCAAAATATGTCCAGGAGTATCTCCAAGACGGATATTTTTAAAAACAGTACCTCTTTTTATAGAATTTCCTCCTTTTACATTCAAATCTTTAATTACCATAACATTATCGCCGTTATTTAGCTTGTTTCCAACACTATCAAACTTCTCTTCCCCCTCTTCTTCAGCCCAAGCAAGTTCATCTTCTTCAAGATACATCATATCAGTTAAATCAACACGCCCAAGCTTTTTTAAAAGACGATAAGTTAAAACCTTAACAGCGCTTTTTTCACTCCACATAGCATCATTTAGACATTGAAAATGATTTTCATCTAAATTACCACTTTCAATCTGATTTTTACAATCTTCACATAAATTTACATATTCATCTTTTGGCTCAACTTTAAAAGCAGTCACATTTTTATTACTTCCGCATAAATCACAAATCATTTTTTCTCCTTAAATTCTGGGTGATAATCATTACTTTCATTTGAAGTTTTAAATTCAACAGGTTTTGAGATTTTTTGCATAATAGCACTTCCAACACCAAAAACAACAACTCCAAACCAGGCTCCCATTCCGGCAAACAGAATATTAACCCAGCCATAACCTTCTGCAACTCCTTGTCCATAGCTGTGAAGCCCTTGAGCTATATAGAAATTTACTCCAAAATAGGTAAATAAAATATAGAAAAACGATAAAAATGCTAAAAGTGAGAAAATAAATTCACCTTTCATTTTAGGAATCATTTTTGTATGGATAACAATCGCATAAACTACCATACTTATTAAACTCCAAGTCTCTTTTGGGTCCCAGCTCCAATATCTTCCCCAGCTTTCATTTGCCCAAACACCTCCAAGAAACGTACCGATACTAAGCAGTGCAAGACCTATGTATAAAGCAATATAGATAATATTATTTAACTGCTTAATCTGATTATCAAGGGGTCTGTATTTTCTTAAAGCAAACAAAATCAAATTTAAAAATCCAAGCATCGCTCCAACACCTAAAAATCCGTAACTTGACGTAATAACCGCAACATGAATTAAAAGCCAGTAACTTTTAAGAACAGGTACAAGGTTTGTAATCTGAGGGTTAATATTATTCAAGTGTGCCACCATCATAAACATACCTGCAACAAAAAGCCCGGCACCAAGTGCCAACATTGAACGTCTAAAGAAAATAACACTTGCAAATGCAGCACCCCACGCAATAAATACAATAGATTCATAAGCATCAGACCATGGTGCATGTCCTGCTACATACCATCTTAAAAGCATATTAGCAGTATGAATTAAAATAGCAATCCATCCTAAAACAACTAAAGTTATTTCAAGTTTCCTAAACCTTTTTGATTTTAAAATTTCAACAAACCCTAAAATAATAGCCAAAAGCCCGATAGTCGTATAAACACCTATAAGTTTTGGGAAAATTTGAAGTCTGTTGTAAGTTATTTCCCATTTGATTCTGTTTTCACTTGGAAGTATATTTTTTGAATATGTTTTTTGAATCTCATAGATTTTCATTCTTGTTTTATGTTCTAATACTACATCATAATTTCTAATTCCAAATGCCAAGTCTTTAAAAAGATTAAAATAAAACTGAGCATCAATTGGATTCATAAGCCCCATTTTAATAGCCTGAGATATATCATCAATACTAAACCATCTATAATTCATTTTCTCAGAATTAGGAGTTGGAAAAATTTTAAATATTTTTGCCGTATATACCTCAAATGCTACATAAACTCTTTCGTTTATTTTTATCCATTCCCTTTGTAAAACAGTTCTGTCTTTATCCGGTGTTTTAAAAGCCAAATCTATCTCTTTAGAAAATCTAAATTCCCCATTTGGAAGGAAAAACGCACTGTATGGGGCATATTTTCCTTTAATTCCTAACATTTTTCTGATTGCAGGATGCCCTACATAAATTAAAGGAATATTTTGAAACTCATTTGGAAAAGCCACCATACCCGCAACAATCTGATTATAATCTAGCCCATACATTTTAGATTTTAACGTAAGTTTATGAACAATATCCAAATCTAAAGTATCCATAGGCTCAATTCTACCGCTTTTTTGAACTAAAACCCTGCTCCATTCATCTGCCACAGCCTTTGATTTTTCAGCATACTCTTTCAAATCAAAAGCATTTGAATAAGTAGCACCTAAAAACAGCACTAAAAACAGACTAAATAGCCCACTTTGTTTTAATTTTTTGATAGTTATCATAAATCTACTCTTTTTATATATCATACTCCAGAAAAACCCTATAGCCATTAGTAAATATCCTAAATATGTAATATACATCCCCGGGTCGTGATTAACTGAGAGAATACTCCCCTGTGCATCCATATCATAACTTGCCTGATAAAACCTGTATCCACCATAAACTAATATATGATTCATATAGATATGATAGTCAAAAAGTTTCTTTTTATTTGTATCATAAACAGAAACATAACTATCATAACTGCTTGGCTGCATACTCCCTGGATAATGTCTTAATACAAATTTATCAAGCTTTACACAAAAGCCAAGTTTTTTAGGATATACATCAGTAGGATTAGACTTGCTCCTTTCTACCATAATTTCACATTTAGTCTCACCGTTTCTTAAATGAAGAGTTCCCTCATATCCAAAATACCTTGTAACCGCCGCACCTATTAAAATAACAATAATAGACAAATGCAAAATAAAAACAGGAGTTTTTTTATAAGTTTTATATTTAAACATAACTCCTACTAAGTTAATTCCAAGAAGCCACATAAGCGCTTCAAACCATTTTGTTTCATAAACTCCGCCCCAGGCTTGTTCTAATGTATTAAAGCCTAAAGTTGCATAAATCTGTCCTGCCATAAAGAGCAAAGACAAAACAACAGCTGTTTCTAAAGAAAAAAATATATTCCCTAGTTTTTTTATACACTCTTTCATTTAGCAGCCTTATACCGATAATTCACATCTTTAAGAATTTTTAAAAATGTTTTAGGAGGTCTTGCTCCTATAAAAGAGTAAAAAAGCTCCCCGTTTGGTTTAATAAACAAAATTGTAGGAGTTGAACCTGTAAAATAATTTCTAACTTCTACCGGAAGGTTATCTCTATCCGCTAAATAAAAAACAGGAACAAAATTTTTGTTAATGTAATTTGCAACTTCATCATTTGTATAGACTTGAGTAGCAAGATATTTACACGGAGGACAGTTAGAAAGCGCCACATCCACCATAATAAGTTTATTCTCTCTTTGAGCCAGATTTTTAGCCAAAGAGTAATTCATAGCCCACTGAACTTTACCGCTCCAATCAACCGCAAATAGGAAAACACCTACCAATAAAAAGAGTAATTTCCTCATATTTTCGCCTTTTTTTTAGGTATTGTAGCAAAAAATTGATATTAAAAAAACATTAAATGTAAGATTTTAATTAAAAAGAAGAAAAAGAAGATTACTCTGAGTCTTCTTGTGAAAGTGTTTCTAAAAGGTTCGGATGGGCAAAGTTTGCCATTATATAATCATTATGACATTTAACACACGTTACGTCTTTTCCTGCTTTTTTAGCATCCCAGTATTGAGTTTTATGTATTTCTCTTACATTTTCAGCAAGTCCTACTGCTTTTTCCGGTTCTTTTATTCCATGGTGACAACTTAAACATCCACTATCATATGTATAATGTTCCATTTCCCAGAAATTTTCTTTAAAATCAACTCTTTTTATAATTCCAAACTGAGCTAAGGCATCTCTTGTACCGCTTAATCCTTTTGCAAAAAGATATCCGATTAAAGAATCATGAGGTAAGTGACAGTCCGTACAGTGATGAACGGCAAACCCGTGAGGATTGTTTCCTCCGTGAACACTAAAATGAAAACTCTCAATCATAGGTTTCATTGTGTGACAATTAGCACAAAATTTAGGCTGCCCCGTAATATCCACCATAACAGCCGCAATATAAGAAATACCAAGCCCTATTACAGCACCTGCAATTAATGCTCCAAGTGTAGATTTTTTCATAACACACCTTTTTTTTAATTTGGATTATATGTAATTTTAGTGCTTAAAAAGTGCTTTTTTTTACACTTTTATGACAAATACTGCTCCATTTTTTGAGTTTACAGCCTCAAGCGACCCTTTAAAATGCTGGGTTATAATGACTCTGCTCATATAAAGCCCAATTCCAGTTCCTTGAGACTGGAATTTAGTAGTAAAATAAGGCTCAAATATTTTATCCTTAATCTCCTCAGGAATTCCCCCTGCATTATCTTCAATTTCTATTGTTTTACCGTTAATTCTAATCCATATGGTTTTATTTTTAATGTTTCTTTCTTTTAAAACATCAATTGCATTGTTTAAGATATTTAAAATTACCTGGGAAAATTCTGTTTTATATCCATAAATAGATTCTGTTTTTTTAATATCTAAAATTACATTTACTTTATTAGATTTAATCCTTGCATCAATAAGTTTTAAAGCATCTTCTACTATTTCTTTAGGAGAAAACTCCTGCTTTTTTGTATCTTTTTTAAAAAAATTTGTAAAATCATCTATTGTATCGCTCATATAATTAATCTGCATTAAAGCCTGTTCTTTAAATTTATTAAACCTATCTTTATCCAATTTTCCCATATTAAACGCCATTTCCAAATTTTGAATAAGAAGTGAAAGTCTCGTTAGCGGATGTCGCCACTGATGAGCAATATTTCCAAGCATTTCCCCAAGTGCTGCAAGCTTACTCTGATGCATAAGAAGCTGCTCTTTCTGACGTCTTTTTTCTATTTCGTCTTTTACCCTTTTATCAAGTTCTTCATAAAACTTATAAAGAGGTTTTGAAAAAAACACTCCAAGCGGAATTGCTATAAAAATTGAAATAACTATCATAATAAGAGCCATTTTTTGAGAAGCTTTATTCGTTTTTGAAATTACAGATTTATTCTGGATAAAAATCATTTTTATCTTATCCGAAAAACTTTTTACATAAACATCATCATTAACAAACCCCTCTTTTTTTCTTAAAATTTTATCTGCTAAAAAAAAATTAAATAAATCATATATGCTCTTTGTATTATATATTTTTGAAGTAGCAAAATAAATACCCCCCTTATCATCAGTTACAATAATATTAAAAAACGTATTATCTTTTGGTAAAAAGTTCTCTATTAAAGATTTTACCTCAATAAAACCTTTTTTTGAATTTACAATCGGACTTATAGAAATAAATTTTATTCCCTTTTTTTCTAAAATTTCTTTAAAAAACATTTCATTTAATTTAAAGTTTCTTATATTTAAATATCTTCCGCTTGTATAACAGACAATATCGTTTTTATATTTTTCACATCCTATAATTACTTTGCCATAACTGTTGTAATAATTAATTTCGTTTATATTCTCATTTGCAAAAAGCATTGTTTTAAAAACAGACTTAACAACTTCCGGATTAACATTAAATTTAGCATTAAAAATATCATTCGAAGCAAGAGCAAGAGTTGAATTTTTAATGGTATTCTCTCTTTGTTTGTAAAGATAAAAAATATTCTCCGCAGCTAGTTTTACCTTATCTTTAAACTCTTGGGTAGTTAAATTGGTAACTATATAAATAGCACTATATGTAACACTTACAACTATTAAAAAAGCAAAAATAACAAAAGCGATTGTAATATCAAACTTAAAATCATTAGAGTTTTTCAATCTTGTAACCGCTCCCTCTTACATTTTTTATAAAATTCTCTTTAAGTTTGCTTCTTAACTTTTTAACATGGGTTCTTATTGTATTACTGCAGATATCTTTACCATCCCAAACATAATCTCTTAATGTTTCATTATCCACAACCTGACCTATGTTTTTTACCAAAATTTCAAGAAAATATCTCTCATTCTGAGTTAAATCCACCTCTTTATCTTTATAAAAAAGTTTCAACTTATTCAAATCAAATTTATAATCATCTGTAATTTTAACCCAGTTTGTTTTTTTAAATACAAGTCTTTTGACCCTAAGTTCAAGCTCTTTAAGTTCAAAAGGTTTTTTAATATAATCAGCCGCCCCAATCTCAAAAGCTTTTTCAATATGGTCTATATCAGAATAGGCGGTAATAAAAATAACCGGTACCTCAGAAGCATAATTTTTAAGTTCTTTATAAAATTCATACCCGTCCATTTCAGGCATATTAATATCAATTAAAAAAATATCATAACTGCTTGGATATATCTCCTCTAAAGCTTTTTTAGGAGAATTGTAATAATCAACCCTGTTACCCTGCATTTCGAAATAATCTTTAATCATTTCCCCGATAAATTCATCATCTTCAACAAGTAAAATCTTCAACTTTATTCCTTTTTTCTTATATTTACGGAAAAAGCTTTGTTTGAAACTATAACTTTTTCCCCTGTTTTAAACTCTTTTGCCTCATTAGATAGCACTATTTCAACCAAATTATTTCCAATAGCAACAACTGCCACATAAATTACATCAACTTTTTTTATATCTATAATTATACCTTCTAATGCAAACTTTTCACTGCTTTTTGTATTAAGTAAAGCTTCTTTAGGATTACCTTTTTTAACAATTTCACCTTTTTTTATCTCTATCATTTTGTTTGCAAGTTTATATATTTCACTTGGTGAATGGGTAACCATAATAGTAGTTAAATCAAACTCTTTATGAAAATAACTAAGTTCGTTTTGAAGTTTTTCCCTCATTTTTGGATCAAGTGCAGAAAAAGGTTCATCTAAAAGCAGAAGTTTTGGTTTTTTCATTAAAGCCCTGCAGAGTGCAACACGCTGTTTTTGTCCGCCGCTTAAAGAAGCGGGATATCTGTCTTTTAATTCATAAATTTCTGACATTTCTAAAAGTTTTTTAGCAAATTTCTCATCATTATTGACATACAAAAGATTTTGCATAACATTCATATTCGGAAAAAGGGCATAATTTTGAAACAAAAAACCTATTTCTCTTTTCTGAGGAGGCAAAAAACATTTTTTATCAAGCCATACTTCACCATCAACAACAATTCTCCCCTCAGCCCTCTCAAGCCCGGCAATTACTCTAAGAAGTGTGGTCTTTCCACTTCCACTCTCACCACAAACGGCTAAAAAATCACCTTTTTTAAGCTCAATATTACATTTAAGCTCCATATCTTTATATACACCGTGAAGTTTTTTTCTTACATCAATAAATATCATTAAATTTTCTTTTGTTTTTTTCATTTATATAATATACCACAAATAAAACCAAAAAACTTATAACTAACATTATGGCACTGTAGATATGAGCGCTTTTATAATCCATCATCTCAACAAAGTCATAAATAGCAACACTTGCAACCTCAGTCTTACCCGGAATTGAGCCCCCAACCATCAATACAACCCCAAACTCCCCTATAGTATGGGCGAAAGTAATAATAATAGCAGTTAAAAGATTGCTTTTTATATTAGGTATAATAACTTTAAAAAGAGTTTCTATTTTACTTTTACCGCTTACATAAGAAGCCTCTATTAAACTTTTATCAAGACTCTCAAAACCGCTTTGAAGAGGCTGAATCATAAAAGGAAAAGAGTAAATACAGCTTGCAACAACAAGTCCCGGAAATGAAAAAACAAGCTTTACATCAAACATTTCATAAAAAAAACGTCCAATAGGAGAGTTTAAAGAAAGTGCTACTAAAAGATAAAACCCTAAAACCGAAGGCGGCAGAACAATAGGAAGAGCGGTAATTGTTTCTAAAAGCGGTTTTATCTTAGATTTTGTAGAAGCTAAAAACCAAGCAAAAGGAATTCCTATAATAAGCAATATAATAGTTACAAAAAAAGCCAATTTAAAAGAAAGAATAAAAGGAGTAAAGTCAATCATTGCATTTTCCTAATATAGAAATATCACTTGACTTAAAAAACAGATACCCCTTATTGTCTAAATCAACCATTTCCTTTAACATAATGGCTTCAAAATCAAAATTTTTAAACTTTCCCTCAATTACAGAAACAATTTTTCCATTTTTTATATTTTTAATCTCAACCTCCACTACATTTTCAAACTCACACCTTTTTTTTGAGACATAAAGTTTTGTTGGTTTTACATACAGAATGGCAAAATCCCCTTTTTTAAGATTGATGTTTAATTCTAAAATTAACACTTTTATCTCTATATCATCCACAACAAATTTTAAAAGATTAATTCCATCTAAAGAAATAATCTCTTTTAAAAGCGCCTTAAACTTCATTTGTATCCATATTTTTCAAAAATTTTTTTAGCTTTATCGGACAAAATAAAATCATAAAACTCTTTTGCCTCCTTTTTATTATTTAAAAGTATTATTCCCTGCTTTATAGGCGTATAAAGTTTAGGGTCTATCTCCTTTGAAAAAAACTTCATCTTTTTGATTTTTGGTGAAAACAGAGAAGATTTTGCAACAACACCTACATCAGCGGCATTAACACTATAAGAAATAACAGCAGATACAGTTTCTGCATAAATTAACTTGTCTCTTACATTATTATAAATAGCTGCGTTTTTAAATGCCTCAATCGCCGCTTTTCCGTAAGGCGCTGTTTTTGGATTAGCCACTGCTATTTGATTATATTTTGATAAATTTTTTAAAGATAACTTATTATGCTTTACTGAAAACAAACAAATTGCTCCTTTTGCATAAACTTTTGGCTTAGTTTTAGCAAACCCTTTTTTATATAAAAAGTTTGGATATTTCATATCAGCCGATAAAAAAATATCATAAGGTGCCCCGTGCATTATCTGAGCCGCAAGCTTTCCACTGCTTGCTAAAATAAGTTTTATATTAATGTTAGAATGTTCTTTTTTAAACTCCTTAATAATTTCTGGCATAGCATAAGATGTGTTTGCAGAAGCGGCAACCATAATACTGTTTGCAAACAGAAGATTTATAAAAAAACCAAAAAACAGGACTTTCTTTATCATATTTATCCTTTACAAAAAGTGCCAATAAAGTGCTTTTTTCTGTCAAATTTTCAAAAATTATACTACATTTTCCCCGAAAAGTAGTATCATTATTATGTAAAAAATCCAAAAGGAGAGCATAATGTCAATGGATAGAAGAGAATTTCTAAAAACTTCTGCAGCAGTAGCAGCAGCAAGCGCGGCTGGACTTAGTATTCCACAAGAAGCAAAAGCAGCAGCTACACAAGCAGAAGAAGGATGGCAATGGGATAAGGCAGTTTGCCGTTTCTGTGGTACTGGATGCGGTATTATGGTAGCTGTAAAAGATGATAAAATCGTAGCAGTTAAAGGTGACCCGCTAAACCCGGTAAATAGAGGTATTAACTGTATTAAAGGTTATTTTAACGCAAAAATTATGTACGGTGCCGATAGACTTACTCAACCACTTCTAAGAATGAACGATAAAGGTGAATTTGATAAAAACGGAAAATTCAGACCTGTTTCTTGGAAAAGAGCATTTGATGAAATGGAAAAACAATTTAAAAAATATTATAATGAACTTGGACCAACAGGAGTTGCAGTATTTGGTTCAGGTCAATACACAATCCAAGAAGGTTATGCGGCAGTTAAACTTGTAAAAGGTGGGTGGAGAAGTAACAACATCGACCCAAATGCAAGACACTGTATGGCAAGTGCCGTTGTAGGTTTTTATCAAACATTCGGTATAGATGAACCTGCAGGATGTTATGACGATATCGAAATTACAGACACTGTAATTACTTGGGGTGCAAATATGGCTGAAATGCATCCAATCCTATGGTCAAGGGTAAGTGATGCTAAACTAAACAACCCTGATAGATATTATGTAGTAAACTTATCTACTTACAGAAACAGATGTTCAAACCTCGCAGATATGGAAATAATTTTCAGACCAAACGCTGACCTTGCAATTATGAACTACATCGCAAGAGAAATTATCCATAGAAATGCGGTAAATTGGGATTTTGTAAAAAAACACACTATCTTTGCAACAGGACATGCCGATATTGGATACGGACTTAGAAATCCTAAAAAAGCAAAAGAACTTGGATATTCGGAAAAAGAACTTCAAACTATTCAAAAACAGGCTGCAAAAGTAGTAACTGAAGAAGAGGCAGTTGCTTTATCGGCTATTGGAAAATGGAAAGCCGGTGATGAAATGGTTATGAAACACGCAAAAGGAAAAGCACCATTCTGGCACTGGGCTATCAGTTTTGATGATTTCAAAAAAGCAGTTGAACCATATACATTAGACTATGTAGCAAAAGTAGCTAAAGGTGATAAAAACGAAAGCCTTGAGAGTTTTAAAAGAAAACTTCAAAAATTAGCAGACCTTTACTGTGATCCAAACAGAAAAGTTGTATCTTTCTGGACAATGGGATTCAACCAACACGTAAGAGGTAGCTGGGTTAATGAACAAATTTATATGATTCACTTATTACTTGGAAAACAATCACTTCCTGGAAGCGGGGCATTCTCATTAACAGGTCAGCCAAGTGCATGTGGTACAGCAAGAGAAGTTGGTACATTTGCTCACAGACTTCCAGCAGATATGCTTGTAGCTAATCCAAAACACAGAAAAATTACAGAAAAAATGTGGAAATTACCAGAAGGTACTCTAAATCCAAAAGTTGGTAGCCACTTCCTAAAAATTATGAGAGATATTGAAGAAGGAAAAATTAAATGGGCTTGGGTACACGTAAATAACCCATGGCAAAACACTGCAAATGCTAACCACTGGCTAAAAGCTGCAAGAACAATGGATAACTTTATTGTTGTAAATGAGTGTTATCCTGGAGTTTCTGCAAGAGTTGCAGACCTGATTTTACCGGTTGCTATGATTTATGAAAAATGGGGAGCATACGGAAATGCAGAAAGAAGAACACAACA
>Ga0256838_1000642_pt1 | contig 19983 bp, 23 predicted proteins | sample 4571419metaG_FD_185978 | JGI IMG/M metagenome (GOLD analysis project Ga0256838, IMG submission 185978) | Hydrothermal vent microbial communities from Guaymas Basin, Mexico - 4571-419 | ecosystem: Environmental > Aquatic > Marine > Hydrothermal vents | place: Mexico: Guaymas Basin | collected...
CAAGTCTTTGGGATAGATTTAATACAACAGGAGCGTTAAGTAAAGAAAAAGCAAAAAAATACGGTGTAGTAGGAGTCGGTGCAAGAGCTAGTGGAATTAAACTTGATGTAAGAGATAATGAGTTTTATAAAAATTTCGGATATAAAATGCAACTTGGCAAAAAAGGTGAAGTTAGTGACAGATTTAAAATAAGAATTAAAGAAGTGCTAAATTCTATTGAAATGATTAAAAACTTTAAAACCGATAAAAATGAAAAACTAAACATTAAAGAATTTAAAGATGGAGAATATATGAGCTTTACAGAAAGCTCTATTGGAGAACTTTTTATGTATCTAAAAATCAAAAACGGGGTTGTTGATAGATTTTACGTTCGCGACCCATCGCATATAAACTGGCAGGCTTTTCATACTACAATTTATAAAGACATTATTGCCGATTTTCCTCTTATTAATAAAAGTTTTGATTTAAGTTATGCCGGAAATGATTTGTAAAGGATAAAGATGCTAAGATTTTGGAAAAAAAGACTTAAAACCGGAATAATTACCGAAAATCTGGAATTTGACAAAGAGCTTGAAGAGATAAAAAAAGAGATAAAAGACAAAGTCAAAAAACACTTTGCAGGAAGCCTTGCTATAAGAATGGTAGATAGTGGGAGTTGCAATGCGTGTGAAGCTGAATGTAATGCACTAAGCAATCCTTACTATGACCTTGAAAGACTTGGAATACATTTTGTTGCAAGCCCAAGACACGCTGATATTATGTTTTTAAGTGGGGTTATGACAATGAATATGTATCACCACGCAATTGATTGCTATAACCAGATGCCATCTCCAAAATGGGTAATTGCAATAGGAGATTGTGTAAAAGATTTAGGAGTCTTTGAAAAAACTTATGCAATAAAAGGAAACGATTTAAAGATAGATTATTTCATATCAGGATGTCCTCCAAGCCCAAAAGAGATAATAAAAGGGCTTTTAGAATTTTTAAAAACTTTTAAATAATCTTTTTAGTCTCTTTTTGTATTCCTTAATTACAAACAACAAAACCATACAGACTATTAATAGTTGACATACTCCCCACGCCAACCCTAACTGCTGACGCACTCACCAAAGGGATTCTGGCTTTAAAACGATAGTTGCTGACAAATAGCTAGTCTTATACCTTCACAACCAAGGGTCGATGCCCAACCCTACAAATATTTATACTTGCATTTTCTCTATCGTGATACTTTTTAGCAAGTTCATTTGCTAATTTGTGAAAAAAATCTCTCCTGCTATTAACTACTTTTTGAGATTTCCAAAGGAGATAAACTCCCAAAAATCTTTTATCGCCTTATATCCCCTTGGCTGATTGGGTAAGGGCTAAAAGCAAGGGCTTTACGGCGTAATTTGGTAAAAACTTACCTCCAACCTCTTTGATAATACCCCATAATAGAGGCACTATCAATTGCGTAATTTTGAATAATTTCAGCTAAATCTTGGGGAGTTATATCCTTACTTACATTTAGCTCACTTACATTTAACGCATAAACTGTAATAATGTATCTGTGAGGAGGTCCAGGCGGTGGACAAGGTCCCCCATATCCAATCTCTCCATAATCATTTATTGTCTGATATCCAAGGTTAAAATAAGGACTCTTAACGCTTCCAGCTCCCTTTGGAAAAACTTTAATGTTTGGAGCAATATTTACAACCATCCAGTGCCACCAACCATGGTCTGTTGGAGCATCTGGGTCAAACATTGTAATAGCAAAAGATTTTGTATTTTTTGAAGCACCACTCCAAACCAGCTCAGGTGAGATATTCTTACCACCACAAAGAGTATAAACTTGCTCTAACTTAATACGAGTAGAAAAATCCGGTGAGTATAAATTCATACCATACATAATAACCCCAAAAATCAAAATTAAAATCTTTTTCATCCTCCCCCTTTTTAGGAAGTAAATTTATTATATCACCATTTTTGGTAAAATTGCAATAAAAAAAGGTTAAAAATGTTAAAACCGCTACTTATTGAAATAGGCACAGAAGAACTTCCAGCAATCCCTTTTTTAAAAGAACTTCCAAATATTGAAAAAAAATGGCTTGATATTTTAGAAAAGTATGATTTAAAAACAGGTTTTCAATTTTTTTACACTCCCCGCCGCTTAGTGCTTTGGCATAGGGAATTTCCACTAAGACAAAAAGATAGAGAAATTGAGCACTGGGGAGCCCCAAAAGCAATTGTAGATAAAAATCCAAAGGCACTTGAAGGGTTTGTTAAAAAACTAAATATCCCAAAAGAAAAAGTGGAGTTTAAAAAAAGAGGTAATAGCGAATTTTTATATTATAAAGAGATAAAAAAAGGAAAAGAGGCAAAAGAACTTTTGCCACAAATGATAAAAGAGTGGTTAAAGAGTTTAAATTTTGGAAAAAGTATGAAATGGGGAAATTGTAAAGAGGAGTTTATAAGACCTATTCGCTGGATTTTGTGTATGATTGAGGATGAGGCTTTAACTTTTAATGCTTACTGCACAACTTCAAGTAACTTTACACTACCTCACAGGGTATTTAAAGAGAAAATTTTTATTGATTTTGTGGGAAAATATTTTTGTGAGCTTGATAAAAAGGGAGTTATAGTTTTTCAGGATGAGAGAAGAGATAAAATTTTAAGAGAAATTAAAGAGATAGAGAATAAAGAGAGTGTAAAAGTTGAAGTTGACAAGGAGCTTTTAGAAGAGATTGTAACAATTACAGAATATCCAACAGCTTTGCTTGGAAAATTTGACGAAAAATTTTTAATTTTACCCCCAGAAGTTATAATAACCTCAATGAAAGAGCATCAAAGATACTTCCCAGTTTATAAAAATGGACAACTCACAAACGCTTTTGTGGTTGTTAGCAACGCTTTTACTGATGATTTCAGTAAGATTGTAAAAGGAAACGAAAAAGTTTTGCGTGCAAGACTTAGCGATGCCCTTTTCTTTTGGGAAAATGACCTAAAAAATGGGCTTGGGATTGATGGGCTAAAAGATATAGTTTTTATGGATGAGCTTGGAAATATGTATGAGAAAGTAAAAAGAGAAGAAAAGATAGGAGAATATTTAAGCGATAAATTAAACGCCAACAAAGACAAAGTCAAAAAAGCAATAAACCTTGCAAAAGCGGACCTTTTGAGTGAGATGGTATATGAATTTACAGAGCTTCAAGGAATTATGGGGTATTACTATGCAAAAGAAGCCGGCGTTGATGAAGAGATAGCAGTAGCTATAAAAGAACAATATAAAGACAAAGTCTCAAACAAAACATCGGCTCTCCTTAATATTTCAAGAAATTTGGATAATATTTTAGCCCTTTTTAGCATCGGTAAAATTCCAAAAGGAAACAAAGACCCATTTGGACTTAGACGCTCAGCTTCAAACATTATAAAAATTGCAATTCAAAACAACCTCCCTATTGATATTGAAAAAACAATAAATAATCTTAAAAGTAATTACAAAAATTTAGATACAAACAAAGTAAAAGAGTTTATTTTTGAAAGACTCTATAAATTTTATAATGTAAATCCATCAGTAATTAGAGCAGTACTTGCAACTGGTGAGAGTAATTTACTTGAAATTGATAAAAAGATAAAACTTCTAAATGAAGTAGTTGAGAGTGAAGACTTTAAAGAATTAAGCACCACTTTTAAAAGAGTTGCAAATATCGTAAAGGATTTTGATCTAAATTCAATAAAAGTAGATGAGAAGCTTTTTGAAAGAGATGAAGAGAAAAAACTTTGGGAGGAGTTTAAAAAAGTAAAAGAGATAAAAGATAAAGAAAAAAAACTTGACTTTTTACTCTCTTTAAAACCTTTAATTGATAAATTTTTTGATAATGTTATGGTAAATGTTGAAGATGAGAGAATAAAACACAACAGAAAAAGCCTAATAGCTTCAATTTATAAAGAGTTTTTAGATATTGGAGATATTAAAGAGATTAGTGTTTAGGAGGGAGAATGAAAATTACAATCAACGGAATTGAAAAAGAGGTAAGAAAAGGAATTAGTATAAAAGACCTCCTTGAAGATTTAAAAGTACTTGATAAGACAATGGCAGTGGCTGTTAATATGAAAATCGTAAAAAAAGATGAATGGGATAAGTATAAATTAAAAGAGAATGACAAAGTAGAGGCTTTAAATTTTGTGGGAGGGGGGTAACTCTCCCGCTTAAATTATTAATTAAACCCCTTATGAAGGTGAACAGGCAAAGCTTCCTGCTTTATTGGTAGATGACTAGTCTGTATAAACAAACCCCACCAGAGCTACCTCCACACTTCTCCCACCCCTACTCGTTTTATAGGCTTAACTTGGTTATTGTTATTTATAATTTTAACAAAAAAACTCCAATGGAAATTTAATTTCCGAGAATTTTTTATCCGCCTTTCATCACTGTCTTAAAAGGCAATGGTTTTGGCGGTAGTTGCCAAATGAATCTTAACTTTAAAATATGCAAAAAGCAATTCAAATATAATCATCTTTACGGCTAAAACTAATAACTTTACAGCAAAAATTCAGTGTACTTCTCCCCCTAAATGCTACGCATTATAGGTGGAGCCTCCTTACGAGAAGATTTGTGGGTATTATCTCACACAACAAAACACAGCTCCTCTCCTCCATATTCGTTTGGAATCGGGAGATACGCTTTGTGCCGATATTTTTATGATGGTTAAGTTTTAACGATACTCGGTTTTAGAGAATTTAACATATCTTACTTGCTTACGCACTTTTAATTTATCAGAGAGAGTATTCTTTTTGAATTTTTGATAAAGCCAATAAGTTTTAGTGCCAGAGACTATCTTATAAAAAGCAAGAAGTGGTCTTAGTGACCACATCCGCAGTTTCTACTTCCTCAATGTCCGCCTTGTGCTCCAATTTGTCCAGTTAACTCTTCCTCAGGAGTTGCATCTCTTTTACTAACTACTTTAACTTCAAAAGTTAAATCTTCACCAGCAAGTGGATGATTATAATCAATTGTAACCTCTTTATCATCAAAATCAACAACTCTTACTGCAATAGTTTGACCATCAGGAGTTTGTCCATAAAGAGTCATACCTTTTTGAAGTTCAATTCCTTGGAACTGCTCTCTTGGAAGTTTTTCAATAAGCTCTTCATTTCTCTCACCATAAGCCTCTTTTGCAGGCACTACTACAACTTTTTCTTCACCAACTTCCATTTTCTCAACTTCTTTTTCAAGACCTGGGATAATTTGACCTTTTCCAGCTATAAATTCAAGAGGAGCTCCTCCTTTATTAGAATCAACAACTTCACCTTTTGAATTTTTAACCGTATATTCAATTCCATAAACTTTTGCCATATTTTTCCTTTTTTGTGTTATAACTTTTAATTATATCAAATTATTGCAGCTTTGACAACTCATTTTTTGCAAGTTTTGCATATTTTGAATTTGGGAAATCTCTAATTAACTTTTCAAAAGTAAGTTTTGCTAACTTTTTATTTCCAATCTTCTCAAAAGATAAAGCTGTATGATAGAGTAAAATTGGAGTAAAGTAAGTTTTTTTAGGATAAATCTCTACACTCTTTTTATAATAAGCCAAAGCACTATTATAATCCCCTCTTTTATAAGCAATCTCTCCTAAATAAAAAGCGCTTGAAGCTGGGGCATAATTTTTGCTAAGAGTGTATAAAAAGTACTCTTTTGCTTTTTCATACTTACCTTCCCTAAAAAACTCTTTTGCTTTTTTAAGAGCTTCTTTTGGAGTTGGAGGTTTTTGATTTTTTAGCTGACGAATAATTGTATTAATAGCTTCTTTTAAAGCCATATAATTTTCATTTTGTTGCTTTGCCATATTCAAGATATTTTGCTCAACAGAAGCTACATTCCCTTCTAATTGCAAAACTCTCTCTTCTAACTTTTTTAGTTTGTTATTAATAATTGCAATATCTTCTTTATTTTTAGTTACATCTTTTCTCAAAGAAGCAATTTCAGTTTTTAAAGAGTTTACTTCATCTACCAATGTTTGAAATGCCGCAACTTTTACATTCAAATTATTTAACTGCTCATCATACTTCACAACTTCTAATTGAAGCTTTTTTTGAACATTTTGAAGCTCTTTTTTAAGAGTTTCTATCGCTTTTTTATTATTTAAAATTGCTCTCTCTTGGGGAGTTAATCCATAAGGCTCTCCATTCTCAGCCGATTGAATACCAGCACCAAACGGATTTACTTCTGCTAAAAGAAAAAAAGGGAGGAAAATAAGAATTTTTTTCATCTAATCCCTTTAACTATGGAAGATAAGTAAAGTTATCTCTCCTATTTTTAGCCCAGCACCATTTTGCATGAGCCGTACAAACAGGATTTAACTCTCCATAACTAATAATAGTAAGTTGATTTGGGTCAACTCCAAGTTTAATTAAAGCATTTTTTACGCTATTTGCTCTTCTAATTCCAAGTCCATAGTTATACTCTTCTGTCCCCCATTCATCACAGTTACCCTCAATTCTAATTGTATATTTTCCAGGATGAGACTTTATTAAATCAGCAAGTTTTTGCACTTTTGGCCATTGATCTTGTCTGATATTGTATTTATCAAAATCAAAGTAAACAACTATATCTGCCACATTTTGAGCAAATTGTTTTTCATTTTCTTGTTTTTGTTTAATATTTTGTGCAAGTTTAATTTTTTCTTGTTGTACCTTTTCATTTACTTCACTTTTTTGAGTTTGAGTAGGTTTATTTTGCTCATTTTGAACTACTTTTTGTTGAGTTTGATTTGTTTCTAACTGAGCATTTTCTAAATTTGGTTGCTTATTTGAACACCCAAGCATCAATAAAACTGCTGCTACTCCGCTAATAAGACCTAACTTTTTAATCATTTTTTCTCCTTTTACCAATCAAATGATTGAAGTTTTTTAGTTAGAGGATAATAGAAAATTTTATCCTCATTTAAGCGTATTATACCAATTTTACTTGCAAAATTCTCTTTTTTTATAAACATAACAGAAGTTCCATTTACAGAAAAGTTTGGAAAATTATTTTGCCCTTTCATAGTAAGTCTTCTAAGCCCTTCGCTATCAATATCAATTAAAAAGAGATTAAAAGTATTTGGTCCAAACGCATTATTTGTTTCTCTACTACTTATCACTAATTTATTTTTATAAACATCAAGCCCTATTTGATTTTTACCATGAGCTAACAACCTAATAACATTACCAGTTGTTAAATTTTTTTCAAACACACAAGGAGTTCCAAATCTATCAGAAACAAAAGCAATCGCATCATCTCCTAAAAATTTCCCACTCACATCAATTCCAGGATAAGTAGTAATTTGTTTTAAAGAGTGAGATTTTAAATTATAGATATAAATATCAGGCTCTCCATTTTTTGCCATAGTAAGCAAAAGATTATCTCCTTTAACATCGGAGACTACAAGCATCCCTGGACTTTGCATAATTTTTGTTAATTTTCCAGTATAAATATCAAATTTATAAAGCTCAGGTAGAGTATTTAACTTAGTAAAATAAATCGTCCTTTGATTTTTATCCGCCCATTTTGGAAAAATATTAAGCCCACCAGTAATAATTCTTTTTTTATAAGTTAGAGTATAATCTCCAAGATAAATTGAAGATTGTCTTGGAGCCGTTAACATAGCATAAACTACTTTTCTTATTAAAAATCCAGCTGGTTGCAAACTAAAATAGTTATTCAAATCATAAATTGCCCTATGCACTAAAAATGGATAAAACGAAGGTGAGTTTGATTTATAATTTTTAATTAAAATCGGACTCTCATCTCTTATGTAAGTCACTTTTAAACTATTTCCTTGATACTCAAACTTAACTTTAAAGTTTGAACCTTTATCCAAAATAAAATGGTCCAAAACATTAAAATCATTATTAATCAACTTTGCAACTTTACCAGGAGCCTCAATCTCTACCCCAATAACTGGCTTCTCATCCAAATACTTTGTAATAACAAATTCCTTTGCAAAAATAAAAACCCCAATTAATAAAATCAATAACTTTTTCATTTCTTAACCTTTGTTTGAAGTAAAACATCTAAATTAAAACTCTCTTTTCCTAAATCCAAACTTTGAAGCCCCTCAATCAATTTCTTTTGAGAAGCTTCATCTAAATTCGTATCTAAAATTCTAACAAAAATTTTACCATTTTTATTAACAATATTTACTCTTGCCCACTCTTGTGGCACACTTGAAAAACTATACCAAAATTCTTGAATTTTACCAAGAATCAAATCAATCTTATCAGCTCCAAGAGGCTTTGCACTATTATCTTTATAAGAGACTTCAACTTTTATTAAATTCACTTTATTTAAAGAACTCTCAACCTTTTTTAAAGTCTCTCCTTTAAATCTACTCATTTCAAGTTTTTGAAGCTTTGGAGGTGATGTTGGGACATTAGCTTCTACATTTTGGAAAATATCTTTAAATCCAACTTCCCCGCCTCTTTCAATATTTGTTTTTGAACCTACCTTTTTAGGAGTTTTAGCAACCTTAACCGGTTTTGGCACACTTTTTTTAGGTTTTGGATGAGGAACTTTTATCTCTTTTTTTGCAACTTTTCTTATCTTCTTAACCTTTTTAATATGTGGCTTATTACCTTTGGCTTTAATAATAGCCGTATGAATAAAAACTTTCCTTTCTTTTTTAGGAGTTGCAAAAATTACCCATTTAACAAAAATAAAAACTATTATAGAATAGACTATTAAAGTTAAAATTAAAGATACAATCAATCTCATTTAGTAAGAAGCCCTATTTGAGTAAATCCAGTTTTCACAACGCTTGCATAAACTCTCATAAAAGTGCCATATTTTATATCTTTATCAGCGGCAATATAAACTAATGAATTTTTATTATATTTACCAAATTTTAGATTAAACTCTTCTAAAAAATTTTTTAAACTAAGTTTCATTCCATTTACTATTACATATTTAGAATTTGGGATAGTAATTGTAATAGTAGCTTTTTTTGCCGCGGGAGTAGTTTTACTCCCCTCTGGCAAATTAACTGTCTTTTCTTGATAAGTAGAAACTGTAACACTTACCATAAGAATTGCTAACAACACAAGCATAATATCAACAAATGGAGTAATGTTTAATTCTGGCTTTTTCATTTGCTTAGATAAATATCCTTTTCCATTTTCAAAATTGCAAGTAAATCTTCTACTTTATCCATTAAAATTTGATGAAAACTATAAGCTGGCACTGCTACAATAATACCAATTGCCGTTGCAATCAAAGCATCTGCAATTGCAGGGGCTATCATATTAAGAGTTGAAACACTTTTCATCCCAGCAAAAGCATTCAATATCCCAACAACTGTTCCAAAAAGTCCAATAAAAGGCGCAGTTGATGCAATAATACTCAAAAATACAAGCCCTTTTTGAGCTTTCCTTTTTACTTCTTCTATACACGCATCAAAAGTATATTCATTAATTTTTCTTGCCTTTTGCAAACACGGATACAAAGATGAATTTACAGGAAAATTATCTTGCACCATATAAACCGCATTCAGTGCCTCTTGCTCTTTTTTTAGCCAAGATGATAATCCTAAATATTTATAAAAGAAAATAAACAACACTAAAAAAAGATAAATCGCTAACCACCCTATTACAATAATGCTAATAGGGTTAGCTAGGATGTTAAATGCTGCGTGCTGCACTTTCTATCTTTGCTTCTACTGCTGCTACCAATGCATCTGAATCGGTAGCATCTTTGATTAATTGTTTTGCTCTCTCAATAGCCTCTGCAATCTCACTCTCACTACTTCCTGCAACAGGCACCGCACCGTCAACTAATACATTAATATGATCCGGAGTAACTTCTACATATCCCCAATTAACCGCTATAACTTCCTCACCTCCATCAACTTTTTTTAAAGTAATAACTCCTGGATTTAGAGTAGTTACCAAAGGAGCGTGTCCATCAAGGACACCAAACTCCCCTTCACTTCCAGGAAAAGTAGCCTCTTTTATTTCCCCCTCAAAAATTTTCCCAAGGGGAGTTACGATACTAATTTTCATTTTTAAGCCTTTTGTTGCATCTTTTTAGCTTTTTCAATAGCCTCGTCCAAATCTCCTACCATATAAAATGCATTTTCTGGTAAGTCATCAACTTCACCATTTAAAATTTTCTCAAATCCTTCAATTGTTTTTTCAAGCTCTACATATCTACCATCAGCTCCGGTAAACACTTTTGCAACAAAGAATGGTTGAGAGAGGAATTTCTCAATTTTTCTTGCTCTTTGAACAATAAGTTTATCTTCTTCACTAAGCTCATCCATACCAAGAATTGCAATAATATCTTGTAAGTCTTTATATTTTTGAAGAACTTCTTGCACTCCTCTTGCAACTCTATAATGTCTCTCACCTACAATTTGAGGGTCAAGAATTCTACTTGTTGAATCAAGTGGGTCAACCGCTGGATAAATACCTTTTTCAGCAATTTTTCTATTTAAAACCGTTGTTGCATCAAGATGCGCAAAAACTGCTGCTGGTGCTGGGTCTGTTAAGTCATCAGCTGGCACGTATACTGCTTGAATTGATGTAATAGAACCTTTTTTAGTTGATGTAATTCTCTCTTGAAGTCTTCCCATTTCAGTTGCAAGTGTTGGCTGATATCCAACCGCACTTGGAATTCTACCAAGCAAAGCACTCATCTCTGCACCAGCTTGTGCAAATCTGAATATATTATCAATAAACATCAACACATCTCTATTTTCTTCATCCCTAAAATATTCAGCCATTGTAAGTCCAGTCATTGCAACCCTATTTCTACATCCAGGAGGCTCATTCATTTGTCCATAACAAAGGGCAACTTTATCAAGTACCCCACTCTCTTTCATTTCGTGATAAAGGTCGTTACCTTCCCTTGTTCTCTCACCAACCCCCGCAAATACAGAGTATCCAGAATGCTTATAAGCAACGTTATGAATAAGCTCCATAATAATAACCGTCTTACCAACACCAGCCCCACCAAATAGACCAGTTTTACCACCTTTCATATATGGACAAAGTAAGTCTACTACCTTAATACCAGTTTCAAAAACTTCCATTTTTGTTGATTGCTCTTCAAATGGAGGTGGATCTCTGTGAATTGACCATCTTGGCACATCAGCTGGAATTGGTTCACCCTCATCAATTGGGTCACCAACTACATTGAAAATTCTTCCAAGTACCGCTTCTCCAACTGGAACTTTAATGGGTGCACCAGTTGCAATAACTTTCTCTCCTCTTGTAAGTCCATCAGTCAAATCCATTGCAATAGTTCTTACAACATTATCACCAATTTGAGCTGCAACTTCTAAAACAACTTTTTTCTTTTTACCTTCAACCTCAAATTCAACAATTAACGCCTCATTAATTTCAGGTACTTTATCTCCGTTGAACTCAACATCAATAACAGGACCTAAAACTTGTATTACTTTACCTTCCATTTTACTCCTTTACTTTTTCTTCATTGCTTCAATTGCTGTTACAATCTCAATCAATTCTCTTGTAACATTCTCTTGTCTTACTTTATTATATTCAAGAGTAAGTTGTTTTACCATCTCTTGGGCATTGTTTGTTGCCGCATCCATTGCTTGCATTCTTGCACTATGCTCTCCTGCAAGCGAATCAAGCAAAGTATAATACATTGTATATTCAAGATATTTTTTTACTAAACTCTCCAAAATCATTTCATAATCATCCGTTGGTTCAACTTCCAAAAATTCTTCTTTTGACTCACTCTCAACTTCTACTGGCAAAAGCTCTTTTACATGCACTCTTTGGGTAAGTTTATTTACATACCCATTGTAAATTAAAATTATATTATCAATTTCTTCATTTACAAAGTCTTCATAACTTTTTTCAATTACTTCTGCTGCTTTTTCATAATTTGGAGCACTTGATAACCCCTCAATCTCTTCATACATCTCAATACCAACAAATCTAAAATACTCAATTGCCTTTTTACCAATTACCCTTAGCCTAATCTTAATATTTTTAGCTTTTAATTCATCTATTTTAGCAAGAGTAGCTTTGATTGTTTGGATATTAAATCCACCACAAAGCCCTTTATCAGCCGTTACGACAATTAAATCTACTTTCTTAACCTCATTAATCTCAGCAAAAGCTCTAAGAGAAATTGAATCTTTAATACTTGCAAGCTTTGCTGAAATTTCTTTGATTACTTCATCAATTTTTCTTGCATATTCACGCGACATCAAAAGAGCTTCTTCTGCCCTTTTGAGTTTTGCAGTTGATACGAGCTTCATAGCTCGCGTCGTTTTTTGAGTATTTTTTACGCTAGTGATTTTTGCTTTTAATTCTTTTAAAGTTGCCATTTACTATCCTTCTGGATTAAACTGAGCCTTAAATTCTTCTAATGCTTTTTTAAGTAGCTCTTCTGTCTCTTCTGAGATTTTTTTCTCACTTCTAATTTTTTCAAAAATTTGAGGATATTTTGTTTCAATAAATGGATAAAGCTCCTCTTCAAATCTTCTAACCGCTTTTACTGGAATATCATCCAAATATCCTCTTGTACCAGCGTAAATAATTACTACTTGTTTTTCAACTGGAAGTGGTTGATGAGCTGGTTGTTTTAGAATCTCAACAAGTCTTTGTCCACGTTCTAATTGTTTTCTACTTGCTTCATCCAAATCACTTGCAAACTGAGCAAATGCTTCAAGCTCTCTATATTGCGCAAGTTCAAGTCTAAGAGTTCCTGCAACTTGTTTCATAGCTTTAATTTGAGCTGCACCCCCAACCCTACTTACTGATAAACCTACATTAATTGCTGGTCTAATACCTTTATTAAATAGGTTAGTTTCAAGGAAAATTTGTCCATCTGTAATTGAGATTACGTTTGTTGGAATGTATGCCGCAACATCCCCACCTTTTGTTTCAATAATTGGAAGTGCTGTTAAGCTTCCAGCTCCAAGTTTATCATTAAGTTTTGCCGCTCTTTCAAGTAATCTACTGTGTAGATAGAATACATCACCCGGATACGCTTCTCTTCCTGGTGGTCTTCTAAGAAGAAGTGACATTTCTCTATATGCATCTGCATGTTTGCTTAAATCATCATAAACAATTAAAGCATGTCTTCCATTATCTCTAAAATATTCACCCATAGTTACACCTGAATATGGTGCTAAAAATTTCAAAGATGCAGCCTCAGCAGCTCCCGCATTTACTACAATAGTATAATCCATTGCCCCATGCTCTTCAAGAATTCTTACAATATTTGCAACGGTTGATTGTTTTTGTCCAATTGCAACATAAATACAAATTACATCTTGACCTTTTTGATTTAAGATTGTATCAATTGCAACTGTTGTTTTACCAGTTTGTCTATCCCCAATAATAAGCTCCCTTTGCCCTCTACCAATTGGAACAAGCGCATCAATTGCTTTAATACCTGTTTGAAGAGGCTCGTGAACTGATTTTCTTGCCATAATTCCAGGCGCTTTTTCTTCAACATATCTATATTCAGCCGCTTCAATTGGTCCTTTACCATCAATTGGTTCACCAAGAGCGTTTACAACTCTACCAATTAACGCATCTCCAACTGGAACTGAGATTAACTTCCCAAGTCTTTTAACTGAGCTACCTTCTGTAATTTCTGTCCCTTTACCTAAAACAACAACCCCAACATTATCAGTTTCAAGGTTAAATACAAGCCCTTTTTCGCCTGTTTCAAATTCAACCATCTCACCAGCCATAACTTTAGTTAAACCATAAACCTTAGCAATTCCGTCTGCTGAATAGATAACCTTCCCTACCTCTTCTACATCCACTTTAAGTTCAAAATTTTCAATTCTCTCTTTTATAATTTGAGTAATTTCCTGTACCACTTATACTCCTTTCGTTTAGATTGCTTTTAGAATTTGTGAAATTAAATTTTGCTTAATTCTATCTTCTAAAATTGAAACTTCAACATCTAATACATTCACATAAACTCTAATACCATTAACATCTACATCTTTTTTTGCAAGCTTAATTTCTGCATTAAATTTCTTAGAAAGTTTAACTTCAAGAGCTTTTATAGTCATATCACTAACTTTACCTTCAACTACACCCTCATAAACATTCATAAGATTTGAGATTTCTGCATATAACCTTTTTGCAATATCTTTTAAAAGGTCAATTCTCTTATTTTCAAGCAAAATTCTCATAAAATTCTCAAAATGTTTACTCTCACATCCTGTGATTTGCTTTAAAATTTTTACTTTCTCATCAATTGAAATAATTGGAGATTTTACAAGTAAAATAAATTTTTCTTCTTTTGCAACTGCTGCTAACTTGCTAATTGCTTCATAAATTTTTATAAGCTCATCTTTATCAACTGCTTGAATAAGTGCTTTTACATATTTATCAACTACCATTTTACGCCTTTAAAATAAGTTTTGCTGCATCTTCGCTTGTAATATGCACATCTTTTAACACATCTTTCATAAACTCTTTAACAGCTTCTTGGCGTGCTTTTTTCATTGTAGTTTCTTTAAATTCAGCAAAATGCTTATTCATAATCTCAATTTCTTCTTCTGCTTGAAGATGAATTTTATTTTTAATATATTCAGCCTCTCTTTTTGCATTCGCAATAATCTCTTCTGCTAATCTTTTAGCCTCCGCAAGCTCAGCTTTTAGTGCTTCTTTTCTTGCTTTTGCCTCTCTTAATTTTTCTTCTACTTCTTGAAATCTTTTAGCAATTCTCTCTCTTCTCTCTTCAAAAAATCTTTTAACCTTATCTCCAACTAAATACCATAAAATCGCCACAAAAATAATAAAGTTAATAGTCCTTGGGATAATATCTGTATGTCCACTTCCCTCACTCGCAAAAGCCACAACCCCTACTAAAAAGAGCAAAAACTTTTTCATGCCGCATTCCTTATCTTTTTCTCAACAAGAGTTTTAATTTCACTCTCAGATTTTTTAAGCTCATTTAAAATTCTCTCTTTTTCTCTTTGTGCTTGAAGTTTTAGCGACTCTTTTGCCTCTTCAATCTCTCTTTGTTTTAGCGCTTTTAGCTTATTAGCCTCTTCAAGTGCTGCTCTTCTTGCAGTCTCAACAATATTTCTTGCATCCTCTCTTGCAAGTCTTAGAATTGTTGCAATCTCCTCTTCAAGCTCTTTTGTCTCTTCTGTATTTTGAGAAATCATAGCAAGCTCTTCTTTTAGCTTTGCCTCCCTCTCATCCATAAAAGTTACCAAAGGCTCAAACAACCATACCTTCAAAAGCAACATCGTTACCAAAAAGATACCGGCAATTATTAGCATTACGCCAATATTAATGTCTAACATTAAGGCTCCTTTTTTTGAAATTTTAACATAAAATTAATTGCCTTTTTCAAAAAATCTTATAACTTCTATAAATTTTCCTAAATTTAAGAGTAGTTTTGTTACCTTTTTATATAAAATCCACAAGCCTTCTATATGCTTTTGAAACTATATTTGAATTATCATAATAGATAATTGGCTTACAAAAGCTAACCGCCTCTTCTACTTTTAAACTTTTAGGAATTACTAACACTTCATCTCTCTCCCAAAAAAGCTTATCTCCAAAATCTCTTTTTAAATCTTGAAGAATTTGTTTTGAAAAATTACTATTTCTTATAAAAATTGTCGGCAAAATCCCTTTGATTTTTAACTTTTGATTTGCGGTAGCTTTAAATAAAGAGATAGTAGATAAAAACATCTTCAAACTCTCTAATGAAAAGACATTTGCTTGAATTGGAATTAAGATATTATCGGCAAACTTTAATACATCAATATTTAAAGGATTTAAAGATGGAGGAGTATCAATTATTACATAATCATACTCTATCTCTCGTAAAACATCCTCTAAAATAGAATTTTTATTCAAATAAATCTCATCAACTTTCAAAAGCCCAAGACTTGAAGGAATAACATCTATCTTAAAAGGAGTTTTAACAATTACTTCATTTGGATGTTTAATCTTTTTTAGAAGATGAAAAAGATTATACTCAATCTTCCTTACTCCAAGAGAAGTTGTAGCGTGCATTTGAAAATCAGTATCAACAAGCAATACCCTCTTCCCACGCTCAGCCAACACCGCCGCCAAATTTATCGCTGTTGTGGTTTTTCCAACCCCGCCTTTTGGATTTACTATCGCAATTATCTCCAAGAATAGACCTTTTTTTGATTTTTAACAATACTCCCATCCCAACTAAGCTCACCATCTATACCAAACATCCCTTTATACCTATCAAACTCTTCTTTAAATTCAAAAATCACATCCCCAAACAAAACCCCACTATCAAGCTTTTTTAAAAAAGCAGACAAAATTTTATCATTTTTTACATCAATATCCAACTTCCCAAACCCATCAACCTCAAACCGATTTAACCCAATCCCACAAATTACTAAATCTTTTTTAACCTGCGTTAACACTCCCCCAATCTTTTTACCATCAAGATAGATATCGTTTGGCCACTTCATTATCACTTTGCTTCCAAGTTCATTTAAAATTTTTTTAAATAAAAAACCAAAATAAATTGAAAAAGAGTGTAAAGGCACATTTTTATAGTTTGAAATAAAATCTCCAAAACTAAAAAACAGATTCCCCTTTTTTCCAATCCACTTATTCTCCCTACTCCCAATCCCATCTGTTTGATACTCACTCCAAACAAGAGAAGGTAAATTAAAATTATCTAAATTTTTAATAAAAAATTTTTGAGTAGAATCAACTTTATCTAAATAAATAATCTCCCACTCTCTCTTAAACTTCCAAAATACTCTCTCCAACCCTTAACCTTTTGCCATTAACAAAGTCAAAAGCACTAACCTCCTTTTTACCAGGAACTTGAACCTTTATAAGTTTTACTCTTCCTCTCTCACATCCAACCTCAACCCCACTTTTATCAATTTTTAAAATCTCGCCTCTTTTATACTCCCCATTTTCACTTAAAAACTCCATCTCATTTATCTTAAACTTCTCGCAAAAAATCCCAGGCCAAGGCTTAAAAGCTCTATATTTTCTATCCATTACCAAAGCGTCACTAAAATCAACAAATCCATCCTCTTTTTTTATCTTTTTTGCATAACTTGCAATGGCATCAATTTGAGGAAGCGGCTTTATGTTAGAGAAGTTTTGAAGAGTATAAATAATTTGATTTGAAGCAATATCCCCAAGCTCATCAAACAAATCAATACTTGTTTTTTTACCAACCTCTGTATAATCCCAAACCAAAATATCACCCGTATCTAAACCCTCATCCATAAGCATTGAAGTAACGCCTGTGAATTTATCCCCATTTAAAATCGCACTTTGAATTGGGCTTGCTCCTCTATATTTTGGCAAGATTGAAGCGTGAAGGTTTATACAAGGAGCAACATCCAAAACGCTCTTTGGCAATAAAAGCCCATACGCCGCCACTACAATAAAATCTGGCTTAAATCTTGATACATCTTCATCTTTTAAAGAAATTGGAGTTAAAACTTTTAAGTTATTTTCAATAGCATATTTTTTAACCGGAGTTGGAGTTAAAATCTTTTTCCTCCCAACTGGTTTATCAGGCTGAGTATAAACTGCTACTACTTCAAAATTTCTATTAAGAGAATCCAAAATCTTAACCGCATATTCTGGACTCCCCATAAAAACAACTCTCATCCCCTCTCCTATCCAAATTTTCCAGCAATATAATCTGCTGTATGTTTTTTCTTAGGATTTAAGAAAATCTGCTCAGTCTCACCAAATTCAATTAATTCTCCTAAATACATATAAGCGGTATAATCGCTAACACGGCTTGCTTGTTGCATATTGTGAGTTACAATTACAATTGTTACTTTATCTTTTAGCTTTGTTACAAGCTCTTCAATCGCAATTGTTGAGATTGGGTCAAGCGCACTAGTTGGCTCATCCATAAGCAAAACCTCTGGCTCAACTGCAATAGCCCTTGCAATACAAAGTCTTTGTTGCTGACCGCCGCTAAGCCCCCTTGCATCATCTTTTAGCCTATCTTTTACCTCATTCCACAAAGCCGCCCCCCTCAAAGCCTCTTCAACCTTCCTATCAAGCTCAGCTTTACTCTTTTTGCCTTGAAGTCTTAGCCCATAAGCAATATTATCATAAATACTCATCGGAAAAGGGGTTGGCTTTTGAAAAATCATCCCAACTCTTTGGCGAAGGTTTATAAGCTCATTTTCCTTTTTATATTCAAGGATATTCTCCATTTTGCCTGTTTGAAGGTCTTTTAATAAAATCTCTCCTTCATACTTATTCCCAGGATACAAATCATGAATCCTATTTAAGCTCCTAAGAAGAGTTGACTTACCACAACCACTTGGACCAATAAGGGCTGTAACTTTATTTTCATAAATTGGCAAGTTTATATTTTTAAGACTTGGCTTGCTTGCTCCGGCATATGTAAAATAGAAATTCTTAACATCCATTACCTTATCGCTCATTTTTTCTCCTTAACGATATATCTTCCAAGAAGATTGATAATTAATACAAAAAAAGTCAAAATAAAAGCACCAGCCCACGCAATATCTACAAGATGTTTATCTGGCATTGTTGCAAGATTATAGATTGCAACCGTTAAGCTTGGAAACTCTTTATTCAAATCAAGCGTAAAAAATTCGCTATTTCCACTGGTAAAAAGCAAAGGAGCCGTCTCTCCCACAATCCTTGCAAAAGCAAGCAAAAGCCCAGTCATTATCCCAACTTTTGCGGCTTTTAAAATAATATCAAAAATCACTTTATACTTTGGAGCCCCAATTGCAACTCCCGCTTCTCTTAACTCTTTTGGCACAAGCCCAAGCATATCATCCGTTGTCCTAACAACAATTGGTATCATCATAATTCCAAGGGCAATTGCACCAGCCCAACCGCTCATATGCCCAATTGGATTTACAATAATTGCATATACAAACGTCCCAATTACAATACTTGGAGCCGACATCATAACATCGCTTAAATTCCTTATAATATCAGCATATTTACTTCCAAAAGAGTATTCTTGAAGATAAATCCCAGCAATCATCCCAATTGGCACTCCTATAAGCACTGCAATAAAAGCTAAAACAAACTGCCCAATAAGCAAGTTTCTAAGTCCGTTATCCACTAAATCGTGGGTAAAGATATATAAATTAATTGAGCTTAACCCTTTAATTGTAAAAGTTATCAAAATCCAAAAAAGAAAAACAAGCCCAAGAATTGCGGCAAGGGTTGAGAGGATTAATACAACTTTGTTAATAAAAAGCCTCATTTTTTATCCCTTAAAAAATAAAATTTAGCAAAACTAATAACAATAAACGAAATTACAAATAGAATAAGCGCCAAATAAAAAAGGGCACTAAGGCTCATTCCACTACTCTCAGCAAAGTTATTTGCTAAAACCACAGGAATTGAGACTGTTGGGTCTGTTAGTTTTTTTGGAAGGTTAAAGACTCCACCAATCACAAACGCAACCGCCATCGTTTCACCAAGAGCCCTACCAAGAGCTAAAATCATACTCCCGATAATTCCTTTTTTTGCATATGGGAAGATTACATCTTTTATAACCTCAAACTTGGTAGCCCCCATAGCATAAGCTGACTCTTTTAAGACATTTGGAGTTGTATTCATACTATCGCGCGTCAAAGAAGCCATAAAAGGAATAATCATAATTCCCAAAACAAGCCCGGCTACCAATAAACTAACACTGCTTCCCCCAAAAATTTTTGCAACAAAAGGACCAAAGTAAAAAAGCCCCCACATCCCATAAATTATACTTGGAATTGCAGCAAGAAGCTCAATGGCAATTCCAACGGGCTTAGCAACAAAAGGTGGGGCAATTTCTGATAAGAAAATAGCAATCCCCATAGCAATAGGCACTGCAAAAAACATCGCTATAAGAGTTGAGAGGATTGTCCCAACAATTGGAATAAGTCCTCCATAAATTACTTTTGCTTTTGTAGGAGTATTTGTTTGAGCTAAAAAATCATTATCTGTTGGTATATCATTATCTTGACCTACCAAATCACTATCTGTTGGAATATCACTATC
>Ga0256838_1000643_pt1 | contig 19968 bp, 17 predicted proteins | sample 4571419metaG_FD_185978 | JGI IMG/M metagenome (GOLD analysis project Ga0256838, IMG submission 185978) | Hydrothermal vent microbial communities from Guaymas Basin, Mexico - 4571-419 | ecosystem: Environmental > Aquatic > Marine > Hydrothermal vents | place: Mexico: Guaymas Basin | collected...
TACCTTGCTCCCAAATAAGGAGGATTCCCTAAAACATAAATCTCATCACCCTCCTCTTTAGGGCAGACTTCATTCCACTCTAACCTTGTGGCGTTTCCTTGGACTATGTTGCCTCCATCTTTGAGTGGCAATGTTGGGGTGCAGTTTCCGAACTCTTTTGTGAATTCCATATTCATCTGATGCTCTGTGAGCCATAGGGAGAGTATGGCTACCTCGTGGGCGAAGTCATCTAACTCTATGCCGTAAAATTGGCTTAGTTTTATGCTTGGCATATTTAACATTCCCGCACTTTTGAAGATTTTCATCTCTAAGCGGCGTAACTCTTTGTAGGCTATGATGAGAAAGTTACCACTGCCACAAGCGGGGTCAAAGATTTTTATGTTTGTTAGGCGTTTGTGCAGTTCATTGAGTTTTTTTGGATTTGCTTTTAGCTTCTCATACTCCTCATGTAACTCCTCTAAAAAAAGAGGGTTTATGACTTTCATGATGTTTGGTACAGAGGTGTAGTGCATACCGTTGCCACCACGATGTTCATCGCTGATGACGGCTTGTATCATACTTCCAAATATATCAGGATTTATCTGCGACCAGTTGAGTTCTCCTCCACACTCTAAAAGGAGTTTTCTTGACCTATATGTGAACTTTGGTACTTTTAGCTTGTCTTTAAATAAGCCACCATTTACATAAGGGAAGTTTTTAAGATGGTGAGAAATATCTCTATCTTGTGAGTTTAAAACCTCAAAAAGTTTGGCTATGTGAGTATCTACATCACTTCCATCTTCATGTGTAGTGGCATTTACGTAAGAGGTAAAAGAGTTCTCGCCCTCAAAAATCTGTGTATCTTCAGCATAATAACAAAAGAGTAACCTTGTGAGAAAAACATTAAGAGCATGTATCTCCTCTTTCGTTTCAACAGTGTTAGTTTTTTTAATCTCATCAAAGAGTTTTGCCATCTTGAGTGAAGCTTTTACATCTGCCTCTTTTTCAGCATACAAAGTCGCCTTTTCCACCCCAGCCAAACCCCAAAAAAAGTCTGAATTTTTAGAGAGTTCTGAAAGTGGAATGTTGAGAGTTGTTAAGAGTTTACTGTCAAACGCCATAAGGGTTTTGAAGTCTGTGAGTAGAATAAAACGCAGAGACTTTTTGCTACTCACTAACGCTTCATAGTTGGCGTTTAGGTTTTGAGTCTCTGTTATTTTAAAAAAGAACTTCTTATTTTTTACACTGAGTTCACCATTTTTTGCAAGCGTATTTACATCGCTATTTTTTCTCAGCCTACTCACACTCGCCTTTGGCATCTCATAAGCCAAGAGAAAATCAAAGATAAACTCCTCTTTTGAGAGATTATCTGTTAAGTTTTGTAAGTTTTGTTCTAATTGTACTATGTTCATATAAATACCAATGTCAAATTAATTGACATAATTAGATAACTATATCTATTTATATCAAATTATTTAATAGTATCATAATTTTATTCATAAATAACTGTTCATATCAAATAAATTGTTATTTTATTTTATTTTTTGTGATTTTTATCAAATTATTTAACAAGTAGAATTAAATAATTTAAAATATGGAAATTATTTGATGGCATCAATAAAAGAAATTACAGAAAAGTTTGAAGTTACAAGAGCAACACTTCATAATTGGAAAACTACAAAACCAAATTTGTACAGCTATTTGATAAATTCAGATGAACAGTATGAAAAAAGTAGAGAAATAAACATCTTCCTAGAGAGTTACATCAAAACAGACAAAAATATAACACTGTTTGAGTTTAAAGAGATAGCATATATTTTCACTCTCACACTAGAGCTTGGGGACTTAAAATCTATAGAAAATCTTCATCTCACATATATAAATGCCAGTATGAAAAGAGAAAAAGAGAGTAGTGAGTTTACACTCAACATCTATAAAAAGTTAGAATCTTTAAATCTCATAGAAAAGTATATATTTGCTAACAGACTTAAGGTTTTAGTTGAAAAGATAAAGAGTAAAAAAGATGAGCGAGAGGAACTTTTGAGACACTACTTCAGAGAGTTTACAAAAAATTAACTCTATGTGTTAGTAATATCTTCTTCTATAAGGTGCTCTTCTCATTCCACGTGGATGTAACATTGGTGTTGCATACATAGATCTGTTTTGACTTTTTGGCTTTGCAAAAACAACGGGAGGAGCATCTACATTTTTGTGTGTATTTATAGTTTTACTATCAGATAATGAGCTGTTTCTACTTGAAGCGGTGAGTGTGATTGGACCTCTGTTGTACTCATCTTCGGTTACAGTGACACTACCTGAGGGCGCAACCCTTCCTAAGTGTGTTATCTGAACATCTGTTGCATTTAATGTCTTCCACTTTATCTTATAGGAGAGTTTCTCTTTGACTAAAACACTCTGCGCACTAAACAAGATTATTTCAGGTTTTCCATTTTTATTGAGTTCAACTTCTGGAAGCTCATAGGCACTTAAGTAATTTAAATGAAATAGAATGAAAAAGAGAAATAGAGTTTTATTTAACAAAATATACCTTTCAGTTTTTTTACAAGCTAATTTTACTCAATAATTCATTTTATATTGATTAAGTCCCTTTATGATAAAATTGACACAATAAAATATACAGGAGTCTAAAGTGATGCAATTAGATAGATTTGTCCAAGACAACACCATAGGAAACACCCTAGAGGTGCAAGAGTCTATGAGAAATATGATTTGCCCTTTAGATGCTCCCATTCCCTTAAACGAGGGAACCCTACTGAGTGCTCTTAAACTCCAAGGAGAGTTTTTTATTTTAAAACTTCACTATGATGACTTACTTCAAGAGCTTCAAGATGAGAAAATAAAGTATAAAATTTCTCAAGCTTTAAGTGTCATTGTAAGTTATGAAGATGATACACATAATTTCAATAAAATCAATAGCTTTGTAGAGTATATTCACTCTATCTCAGATAATAAACAGAACTCTACTTTTGGAGTGAAAAAAGTTAAAGTGCTTAGTGAATTTCCAATTACTATACTCTTTAGTGGTATCTTACCCATAAACCAACTCAAAATGAGTTTTGGTTCAAAAATACATGAGTTTATAAACGCCGATAAGAAGTACTATGCAGAGCGTTTTGCAAGGCATAGAGATGAAATATCTCAAGAGATTGGCATTTCAATTCTCCCTATATTACCCCAACTCAGTAAAACTATTGATCCCTATGAGGTGCTACTTGTAGATTTGATGGATGGAAGAACTATTAGTAAGTTTGAGGTCACTCAAAATCTTTCAAGAGAAAATGTAGAGCGATACCTACTAAAGCTTTTCTATGTTTTTAAGGTTTTAGCAGAAGAAAAGTGCTATAATAACTCACAAGCAAATAAAAGTTAAGGACTCTATTATGGAAATTTCAAGCCAACAAAACAGCTATCAAGCTATGAACCAGTACCAAAAACCCATTACAACTCCTGTAGAGCCTAATGACCCAAAATATACTAACAAAGAAGTTTATGAAGCGAGTCAAGGTAATGTTATTCGTAACGATGAGAGTGAACTTGCATTAACACCACAGGGACAAACAAACCTAACGAATGCACAAGATGAAAAAAGTGCAGAAGTAGCCCAAGCTTCACAAGAGCAAAAAGATTCACAAAGAGCAACTGCAACTGACTACTTAGCCCGTAAATCAACACAGTCACAAGTAGAGATATACTTAGCAGTTGGAAATGATACTCAAGTCTCCTCACAAGATGATACAACAGCTACTGTTCTTCAATCACTTCGTGATGTTCAAAAGCAAAACAATGCAGTAGAAGCATATGCAAGCTATAAAGAGAATTCACTTTTCTCTGCTTAAAAAAGTTACTCTATTCCTACGTCCATATAGCGCCTCATAAGGGTTATATCTTTTGTTTTGAACGCAACTTCTAAGCAAGGTTTATTTCCATTTCGCGTAACTTCACCATTGGGCTTGATTATCCCGCTCATTTTACTGCACTCGGTGTTTAAAGAGTCACTAGAAACAACATAACACTGGTTCATAATGGCTAGAGCATTTGTAAGTGTTTTAAAGTTTTCAGTTCTTGCTACACCCCACCATGAAGGAACTGCAATGACATCAGCACCCTCTGCCATCTGCCACAACTCTTTAAAACGCAACTCAAAACAGATAAAAACAGCTATCTTCACACCAGCTACTTTTACGATTTCAAACTCCTTATCACTCCCCTCACTCATGTACTTATGTTCATTTCCAAAACGAAAGAGTCTTGCTTTTGCTCTCTCATAAACTACATTGCCATTATAAAAAATTTTTGCAAAGTTAAAAACTTCTCTATCTCTTTCTTCTATAAGAGTAAAAATAATAATTTTATTATAAGAGACTCTTTTTATCGCTTCTATTGCTGATGGAGCGAATGCTGCAACTGCTTCAAAATTATCATAATCATATCCAGTTAAACATACTTCAGGAGCGACAATGATTGATCCCTCTTTTGCATCTGTTATAAGTGTTAGTAGTGTTTGTAGATTTTTTTGGTAGTTAGAGGTTGTTTGAAAAAGAAGTGAGCAGAGTATCTGCTCATCAGGTTTAGAAGTCATCATCAAAAGAGAGAGAACCTTTTGAGTAGTTTGTTACTGTTCCTTCAAAAAAGTTTGTTTTTTGGTCATTAAACTTTGCAAAGTCATCCACCCACTTAATAGGATTTTCTACATTGTAAAGTTTATCAAAGCCTACAGAAGTAAGTCTATCATCTGCAAGATACTGAATGTACTGTGCTACAATATCATCTGTAAGACCTAAAATCTGCCCCTGTGTGATATACTGACCCCACTCAGTTTCAAGCTTTACAGCCTCTTTAAACATCTCTATAACTTCTGCTTTTAACTGCTCTGTAAAAAGATCTGAACGCTCTTTTCTTAGTGTGTTTATAAGGTTTTGAAAAAGTACTAAGTGTGTTACTTCATCACGTTGTATAAAACGAATCATCTGTGCTGAACCTAGCATTTTTCCTGAACGTGCTAGTGTATAGACATAAGTAAAACCACTGTAAAAGTAGATACCCTCTAAAATTTGGTTTGCAAAACATGCTTTAACAAAGTTAGTCTCACTTGGATTTGTTGCAAGTTCGGTATAGACTCTTGCTATAGCATCATTTTTACCCTTAAGCATCATGTCTCGACGCCACAGTTCATAAATTTCTTCAGAGTTTGTTGAGATACTATCTACCATGACTGCATAACTTTGAGAATGCAGTGCCTCTTCAAATGACTGGCGAACTAATATAAGGTTTATCTCTGGAGAAGTCACATATGGATTAACATTATCTATAATGTTATTTGTCTGTAATGAGTCCATAAAAATTAGTTGAGAAAGTGCCTTATCATAAGCTGTTTTTTCAGCATCTGTAAGATTCTTATAATCATTTACATCCCGAGTCATATCGACCTCTTTAGGAAACCATGTATTGTTTAACATCATTTCCCAAAGGTTATATGCCCATTGATATTTAATATTGTTAAGCTCAAAAATACCCGTTGGATTTCCACCAAAAATCTGTCTATCATTTACACTTTCAGTCGAATCGGGATTATATATTTTTTTTCTTTTCATTTTGAGCTCCGTATATTTTATTAAATGAGATTATACCATTTATTTTGTATAGTAATAGATTTTAATGCTTAAATAGATACTATTATTCAGTTATCTCTTAAGTTTTTGTTGGTACACTTTTTGCAAAATAAGTTGTTCTAATCGAAGGAGAATGAAATGGTTTTTTTTGGTAGTAGTGGTGTATTTCAAGAAAACATTCTAGAATCTATTTCAAGAATGGTACAAAAGATTAGACATCAAAAATTTTAAACCTACATTTGGAATGGGGAATAAACATCTCCAAACAGTTTACTCCTCGCTCTTTAGAAAACCACTCAATCTCCATTTTACAAAGAAACAGTTTCATTTAAGTGATGGGGATTTTTTAGAGTGTTACTGGCATAACACACCAAAACAAACAACTAACACACCTCTTGTTATACTCTTTCATGGATTAGCTGGTTCTTATGAATCTCCTTACATGCAAGGAGTAGTACAAGAACTCTCTCAAAATGGTTTTAATGCAGTGATCATGCATTTTAGAGGTTGCACAGGAGAAGACAATAGACTCCCTCGATCTTATCATAGTGGTGATACAGGGGATGCACTTGAGTTTATAAAGAGTGTCAAAATACATTACCCTCAAACCAAACTTTATGCTGTTGGTTACTCATTAGGAGCAAATATGCTCTTAAAACTTCTCGGTGAAATAAAGAAAAACAATCTTTTAGAAAAAGCCGTTACTGTCTCTCCTCCTATGTGTTTAGATATTTGTGCAAAACAGATGGATATAGGTTTTTCAAAATATTATCAACATAGACTCCTAAAAGATTTAAAATATGCACTAGATAAAAAGTATGACAAACATGATATGGAATCTCTTATTCATCTAAAACGTCAAGATATTAAAAATCTCAATACTTTTGAAGCCTTTGATGGCGCATATACTGCTCCCATTCATGGTTTTAACTCTGCTCAAGATTACTACACTCAATGTAGTTCTCGTCAATACCTAAAATATATACAAACGCAAACACTTATTATTCATGCAAAGGATGATCCTTTTATGTCTCTTGATGTTATTCCAACACAAAAAGAGATCTCCTCATTTGTAACATTAGAACTGAGTGAACATGGTGGTCATGTAGGTTTTATTGCTGGAACTATTTTTAAACCTAACTATTGGCTTGAAAAAAGAGTAGTAGAATTTTTAAAGATTTAGTTTTAAAGTGAGAGTATTGAAAAAATAGAATGAAGTGTTAATAAAAGTTTCTACAAAGAATTCTTTGTAGAAATGAAATAGGGTATAACCCTATTTACCTTTACGAGAGTGGCGTTTACGCTCAGCTTCTGTAAGGTATTTTTTACGAATACGAATAGATTTAGGAGTAATTTCAAGTAACTCATCATCTTCGATCCACTCTAAAGCACGCTCTAGTGACATATCACGAGGTGGAATAAGTTTAATAGCTTCATCAGCTCCTGATGAACGAACATTTGACTGCGCTTTTCCTTTAATAGGATTAACTACTAGGTCATTGTCACGTGAATGCTCACCAACAATCATACCCTCATATACTTCAGTTTGAACACCAACATAAAGAACACCACGATTTTGAATACCAAAAAGTGAGAATGCTAAAGTTGAACCTGCAACCATAGAAACAAGAGCACCATAAGAACGAGAATCAACAGAACCAGAATAAGGACGGAACTCTATAAAAGAGTGATTCATAATTCCCTCACCTTTTGTGTCTGTTAAGAATTGACCACGGAAACCAATTAATGCACGAGCAGGAATTTCAAACTCAATTCTTTGGAAACCTGAACCCATTGGAAGCATAGACTTCATTTCAGCTTTTCTTTTACCAAGACGCTCAATAACACCACCAGATAGATCTTCAGGAACATCGATAACTAAATGCTCAAATGGTTCACACTTAACACCTTCAATCTCTTTAACGATAACTTCTGGACGAGAGATAGAGAACTCAAAATCTTCACGACGCATATTTTCAGCAAGAACAGTAATCTGAAGCTCACCACGACCTGAAACTTTAAATTTCCCTTCGCCTACGATTTCAAGTTTCATCGCAACATTTGTATTCATTTCAAACTCTAAACGCTCACGAAGTTTGTTAGATGTTACGTGTTTCCCTTCTTTACCAGCTAAAGGAGAATCATTTACAGCAAATACAACTGTAAGTGTAGGCTCTTCAACGTGCATTGGGTCAAGTGCAACTGGGTTTTGTGCATCACAAACAGTATCACCAACATCAACAGTTTCCATTCCAGCAAATGCTACAATGTCACCAGCTTCAGCTTGATCAATTTCCATTCTGTTAAGACCATGAAAACCGATAAGTTTAGAAATCTTACCCTTAACCATTTCACCATCAGCTTTTGCAAGCATAATGTTATCACCCTTATTAACTGTACCGTTAAAAATACGGCTAATACCGATTTTACCAACATAGTTATCATAATCAAGTGTAAATACTTGAGATTGAAGTGGATTAGTAGCATCACCCTCTGGCTCAGGAATTTGATTTATGATTGCTTCAAAAATACACTCAAAATCTCCATCAGGATCTTCCATATTTAATTTAGCAATACCATCACGAGCAGCAGCATAAATAATAGGGAAATCTTGTTGCTCATCTGTTGCATCCATATCTGCAAAAAGATCGAACATCTCATCAGCAACACGATCAACATCAGCAGAAGGTTTGTCGATTTTATTGATTACAACAATTGGCATTTTACCAAGTGCAAGCATCTTTTTACAAACAAATTTAGTTTGAGGCATAACACCCTCATAAGCATCAACAAGAACTAAAACACCATCAACCATTTTAAGAACACGTTCAACTTCACCACCAAAATCGGCATGTCCCGGAGTATCAATAATGTTAATTTTATAATCTTTATAACGAATAGCTGTATTTTTAGAAAGAATCGTAATACCACGCTCTTTTTCTAAATCATTACTATCCATAGCTCTTTCATCATGTTGTTCGTGAGAAGCGAATGTACCAGATTGTTCTAGTAAACCATCAACTAGTGTAGTTTTACCGTGGTCAACGTGAGCGATAACGGCAATATTTCTAATTTTTTGCATTAGGAGTTTCCTTGGGGAAAAATTTTCGCAATTATACCCAAATTATTGTAAGGAACTTGTAAAATAAGTGATATACTTTTAAAAAGAGTCTTAAAGATGCACTATCCTCAGAGTTTAAATACAATTTTAACTAAATTTAAAAAACTTCATATTAAACCCATCATTGTTGGTGGATATGTTCGTGATATGCTACTTGGAATAAAGTCTAAAGATATTGATATAGAACTTTATGGTGTTAAGAGCCTTGAAATAGTCGAAAATATTTTAAAAGAGTTTGGCGAGGTTAATAGTGTAGGAAAAAGTTTTGGTGTCTGTAAATTACAAATAGAAAATTTAGAGATAGACTTTTCTCTTCCTAGAAAGGATTCTAAAATCTCTGTAGGACACAAAGGCTTTGAGATTGCAACGGATGCAAGTTTAGACTTTACTACCGCTTCTAGTAGACGTGACTTTAAAATGAATGCCATAGGTTATGATTTAATAGAAGAAAAAATTCTTGACCCATTTAATGGACAAAAAGATATAAAAGAGAAAAAAATATCTGCTATAAATGAACATAAGTTTATAGAAGATCCACTAAGAGTACTAAGAGCCGTACAGTTTGCTGCACGCTTTGAGTTTAGACTTGATAAGAAACTTTTTACACTATGTACAAAAATGGTAAGAGAAAAAAGTTTAGATGAACTTCCAAAAGAGAGAATTTATGAAGAGATAAAAAAATTACTACTCAAATCACAGAAACCATCTCAAGGTTTTATACTTTTAAAAAAATTAAACACAACACTTTACTTTCCTGAATTCAAATCACAACTTCCTGCCTTAGACTTTATGGCTCAAAAAAAAATCGAAAATCAAGATGAAAAACTCTCTCTTATGTTTACACTTCTCTCTCTAAAATTTAAAAAAAATGAAGAGCTAAAATTTTTAAACCTACTCACTAATAATAAAAGTATACTCAAAGAAGTAGAAAGTTTTATAAATACTATAAAAAGTTTTAATGAAAATAGTACTACAAATTATGACATCTATATTTTAGCTACTCAAGTAAAAGTAGAGAGTTTTTTATTGCTCTTGGATGCCCTCTCACTTGGATCAAAAAGTAAAGAGCTAAAGTGTATACAACAAAGAGCAGTAAAACTTGGTGTACTGTATAAAAAAGCACCTGCTCTTATTTTAGGGAGAGATCTTATTAAACTAGGGTTAACTCCATCTCCAAAGTTTTCAAAATTACTAAAAAATGCTTATATTGCACAGCTAAAAAAAGAGTTTACAAATAAAAAAGAAGCAGTAAATTGGTTAAAACAGTTAATAAAATAAAAAACTACAATATGTTAAATACTCAATAAAGATGAAAGTTCTTTGCCTTGTAGACAATCTATCTCTAGCTCTTGTATTATTTTAAGAGTTTGTATATTTTCTATATTTTTCATCCAAGTTTTTATACCCTTTTCATGTGCCATAAGATTAAAACCTTTTATAATTGCACTATTTTCTTTGAGTCTCTCCTTATGAGAGTAGTAGCTATCAAATCTTACAAAATCTACACTTAACTCTCTTAAGTATAAAAAACTTGTATGTATAGAACCTAATCTATCTATAGCAATTAATATATCACTGCATTTGAATTTTTCTAAAATATTTTTATATCTACTGATATGACTATAATATTCTGCTTCACTTAAAATAAACATTATTTTTATTTTGCTATCTTTTAGTAAATCTTTTGTAGTAGATAAAAATATTTCATTTCTAAGCGATGTAGGAGAGACATTTATTGCATATATTTCTCCATCTTTTACATTTGCATTTAAAATTATATCTTCTAATACCATCAAATCATACTCAAGTCCGAGACCTAATTTATTAATAATTTTCATATAGCTTTTTGGATAAAGCATTTTATTATTTTTTATTTTTATTTTTATAAAACACTCTTTAAAGACTACCTTATTTCCAGAAAAAACATCTTGAGTCATAACACTAATATGTCGTTTAGAAATAGCATTTATAACAGCACTCTCTAACTCGTTTGGACTAAAATTCTCCTTTGTAGAAACAACTTTAGAGTTACGATTTTCTTCTTGAATTTCATATAAGTTTTCTATTATGTAATCTAAATCTTTTGAGTAATTACTATCACTTATTGCAGCAGAAAGTTTTACTTCTATCTCTGCAACTTTAAACTCGTTTGCTTTTAAACACATAAGTTCTAACATAGTTACATACTCTTCTTTAAATCCTTCAAGACCTATAATAAAATCTCCCCCTTTAAGGTGACCAAGTGGAAATTTATACTCTGTTTGACTCTGTAAATATGATCCTACCCAAATAGCAACTTTTTCTAAAACTTTATCACCATTTTTTAAACCATAGAGAGAGTTTATATCTTGAAGATTATCTATACTTATAAGTAAAAAAGTATATTTCTCTTTTTTTTTAAGTTCATCTTTGAGATATTTGTAGAGATACTCACGAGTAAATGTTTTACTCACATCATCAGTAATTTTTACCTCAAAACCACTATAGATAAGATAAAAAATAAAATAGATACTAAAAACAAGTGCCAGTAAAGATTCCAAATAAAAAGAGAGTTGTAGTGTTTTTGAGTTATCAATAAAAGTATGAATTATAAGAGCTAATAGAAGTGCAAAAATAGGAAGTCCCATTCTAAGTGCTAACTTAAAACGGTACTCACGCTCTTTTGTTTGAGGGAGAAGCATAAAAACAGATGTTTAAACGTCTAGGTGTTTCACATCTTTTGCATGTGTTTCTATGTAGTTACGACGTGGTTCAACTTCATCACCCATAAAGAGAGTAAATGCATCAGAAGCAACTTCTGCATCTTCTATAGTTACTTGAAGAAGTACACGGTTTTCAGGAGTCATAGTAGTCTCCCAAAGCTGCTCAGGATTCATTTCACCAAGACCTTTATAACGCTGAATATAAGAACCTTTTTTAGCAAAATCTTTAATACTTTCTAGTACTTTAATAATATCTTCATCAAAAGAGAGTTCCCACTCTTGAATCTTTTTGAAAACAAAGTTAGCTTCTGTAAAGTGAGGTGCAGTAAATAGATCATCATTTATAAGTAACTCTTCCATACCACCCTTTGTTTGTACAAAAACATGAATTTCATTTGTCTCTTCATTTATAGAAGAAGTTAATATATTGTTTTCAATACTTGTCAAAAATTTCTCAACTTCAACAAAAAGATCTTTTGCTCCAAGACTAATTAAATCTGGATTTTCAACAAAATGACGAATTAGATCAACAAGTGCATAACGACGCTCTAATGCAACTAGGCTACCAGCATAATGGTCAACCATTTTAAAATAAGATACAAGATCATTATGTCCTAATGTTTGGTTTTCTAAAGACTCTATACCATTGTCAATAAGAAAGTCATTCATCTCACGATCATCTTTAAAGTAGATCTCTTTTTTACCCTTTTTATAACGATAAAGTGGTGGTTGTGCAAGATACAGGTACCCTTTTTCAACTACATCACGGAAATGTCTAAAGAAGAAAGTAAGCAGAAGTGTCTGAATATGAGAACCATCAACATCAGCATCGGTCATGATAATAATTTTATGATAACGAAGTTTTTCTTCCTTATACTCTTCACCAATTCCACAACCCATAGCCGTAATCATATTTGTAATTTCATCAGATTTAAGAACTTTTTCTAAACGTGCTTTTTCAACATTTAAGATCTTACCCTTAAGTGGTAAAATTGCTTGAAAAACTCTATCACGACCCTGCTTAGCAGAACCACCCGCAGAGTCCCCTTCCACTAGATATATTTCAGAAATAGTTGCATCTTTAGACTGACAATCTGCTAGTTTTCCAGGAAGTGTTCCTACTGACATATTGTCTTTACGACGCGTTAAATCTCTTGCTTTTTTAGCTGCCTCACGACCACGTGCTGCTGCAAGTGCTTTAGAAACTATTGCCTTTGCTTGGATTGGATTCTCTTCAAAGTACTTACTTAGTGCTTCACCTGTTGCTTTTTGAACAAGTGGACGTACATAAGTATTTCCTAGTTTTCCTTTTGTTTGACCCTCAAACTGAGGTTCAGGAACACGAGCAGAAACAATGGCAATAAGACCCTCTTTTACATCATCACCAGATATTTTTACATCTTTCTCTTTTACTGCACCATTTTTAGAGTTATAATTAGAAATAACACGAGTAAGGGCAGCACGAAAACCTGCTTCATGTGTACCACCATTTGGTGTTCTGATGTTATTTACAAAAGAAGCAAGTTTCTCTTCATAAGATTCATTGTACATAAGTGCTACATCAAACTCAATATCTTCAACTTTTTGAGTAAAACTATAAACATCCGCTACAACAGATTTTTTATTCATATCGGTTACATACTGAGCAATACCACCCTCAAAATGATAAGCTTCTTTTGTTCCCGTACGTTCATCATTAAACTTAATAGTAATAAAAGGATTAAGATATGCTAACTCTTTAAAACGCTTTGCTAAATACTCATACTCAAAAGTAATTGTATCTGTAAAAATAGTAGGGTCTGCTATAAACTCTATAGTTGTACCTGTTTTACGTGTTGTTCCAGTTACAGCTAAAGCTTCTTGAGGTATACCCTCTTTAAAGTCCTGCTCAAAAATTTCACCCTCACGGTAAATAGTCATATGTAGATCCGCAGAGAGTGCATTTACAACTGAAACACCAACCCCATGCAGTCCACCAGAAACTTTATAAGTATCTTTATCGAATTTACCACCAGCATGAAGTACAGTTAAAACAACTGTTGCTGCACTCATACCCTCTGTTGGGTGCATATCAGTAGGAATACCCCTACCATTATCAGAAACCTTACATGTTCCTTTCTTGGTGAGTGTTACAGTAATAGTATCACAGTGCCCAGCCATTGCCTCATCTATAGAGTTATCAATAACTTCATAAACAAGATGGTGTAAACCACGATGCCCAGTATCACCAATATACATACCAGGACGTTTACGAACCGCTTCTAACCCTTTAAGGACTTTAATATTACTAGCACCATAATTTTCCATTCACATCTCCATCGAGCTTTATTAGCATAATTGGACTTATTTTATCTAAGTTTTACTAAAAAAAAGATTTAATTGATTAAAGTTTAAAATAAATCTAAAATTTAAATAACGATTGGCATTACAACAGTTTTAAAATTATTATCACTTAAAATAAATGGTAAATTACTTTCGTTAAGTCCTATAGTAAATTCTGAACTATTAATGGAGTTTAAAAAATCTAAAAGATATCTTGAATTAATTGCTATACTAAAACTTTCACTAAAACCTGTAGTATGGTTTATTTCTGTTTTTGCTTCAATATTATCATCACTTAATGATTCAAAACTTATACTTTCATTTAAAAAAGTTATTTTAACATCACTTGATATAGTCGTAATCTGTTTAATAGACTCTATCATAAGTGCTTTTGGTAAAAGGAGTGAGTTTTTTATCTCTTTTGGAATAATGCGAGAGTATTCTGGAAATTTACCATTTATTAATTTTGTAAAAAAAGTATATTGCTGTGAATGTATAATTAAGTTTGTATCATCATAATAAAGTTCTATATTATCAAAGAAAAGTTTTTGAATCTCTAATATTGCTTTTTTGGGAATTATTATTTTAAGTTCCGATTCACTTTTATTTTCTATTTGTACTATAGCTAAACGACGTGTATCAGTTGATGCAAAATTAATAAACTCTTTTTCTATATCTATAAGTGCACCATTAAGTTCGAATTTTGGGTTATTGTTATCTATAGAGGGTGTTATTTTTTTAAGTGATTCTATAAGTGTATGGGATTCTATAGATATTCGAGATTTACCTTCGTAAGAGGGAAATTCTGGAAAATCATTACATGAAAAAGTTGGAAGTTTAAAGTTAGAGTGTCCTTGTGAAATATGAAGTGTATCATTTTTTACTTCAAGATTTATAGGGGCATCTTTTAATATTTTTACTATATCAAGAAATTTTTTACCATTAGCAGTAATACTTCCTTCTTTTTCAATAGTTATATTATCTGTAGTAACTAAAAAGCCTATCTCATAATCTGTAGCTTTAATAGTTAATATATTATTAGAAGCATTTAAGTAAACATGAGAAGTTATTTGAGAAGTATCTTTTTTTTCTAAGAAAGGTCCTGCATGAATAAGTATGTTTTCTATGACTGATTTTGAGATAGTTATGATCATATCAATTTTCCTATATATTTATATAATTTTAGTAGGTAGTAGTAGGTAGGCGTGAAAGCGTGAAAAAGAGCTTTTTTGACCTACTACAGGCTTTATAAAGACGTGATGAGTCATTTGTATCTCATTCACGCCTATTCACTTTAGGAATTATATCTTTTTTATTCGAATATATGTAATAATTTAAGTTTGAGCTGTTATTTTGTTAGTAAGTTCATCTATTTTTACTTTGAAATCTTCATCATCTTTTATTAAATCATTTATTTTTTTGATGGTATGACTAATGGCAGTATGATCTTTCATACCAAAGTATTGAGCAAGTTGTGGCATAGTGTTTTGAGTGAGTTCACGACAGATATAGATACTTATACGTCTTGCATAAACAATGTTTTTACTACGACCTTTAGAGCGAATTTCACTTGGTTTTATATTTAAATCTTTGGCTACAACTTCTGTAATTATATCCATAGTGAGATTTTCTCGTTTTTCAGCCATCTGATCTTTGAGTACATTTTTAGTAAACTCTAAATCTATATCTACATGCATAAGTTGTGAGTAAGCATGGAGTTTACTTAATATACCTTCTATCTCACGAACATTGGAGTCTATAACTGTAGCAATATAATTAATAATATCTTTAGAAAGTTCTACTTTATTTATTTCACATTTTTTCTTAATAATAGCTATTTTTGTTTCTAATTCTGGAGGCTGAATATCAGCAACTAAACCCCATTCAAAACGTGACTGAAGACGTGCTTCAAGTTTTGCTATTTTTTTAGGATGTTTATCTGCTGTAAATATAATTTGTTTACCATTACCCTTCAGTGCTTCAAATGTATGAAAAAACTCTTCTTGAATGGCATCTTTATTACTTAAAAATTGAATATCATCTACCAATAGAACATCACATTTACGGTATTTTTCACGAAAACGTTCCATAGTATTGTTTCGTATACTTCTAGTAAAGTCATTTAAAAATTGCTCTACAGTTGTATAAATAACAACTTTTCCTTCATTTTGAAACACATTTCCTGCAGCTTGCATAAGATGTGTTTTTCCAAGACCAACACCTCCATAAATAAAAAGAGGATTGTACACTTTTCCAGCATTTTCACTTACACTTTTAACAGCAGCATAAGCAAACTGATTTGATCCTCCAACCATAAAGTTAGAAAAAGAGTGCGAAGGATTTAAAAGGGAACTTCCCTGTTTTACTTCTACAGTCTTTGTTGTTTTTTTCTTATCTACAAGATTTTTCAGAGTAATCTTAATGTTAACTTTATGACCACTTTTGATTTCAAAAAGATGAGCAATTTTTTCTGTGTATTTATTTTTAATCCAGTTAACAACTAGTGCATTTGGAGCATAGAAAATAGCCTCATCAGCATTTGACTTTTTCACATCAAAAACAAGTTGTTTAATATAGCGGTTATACTCGCTCTCAGTGATCTCTTCTTTTAAAATTTCTAAAATTTTTTGACCTGTATTCACATAAAACCCTAATTTTTAAATAGTATGTGAATAGTACTCTATTGTTCCATAAAATAGGGTTAAAGCTAGCGTGAATAAAAAAGTTATTCACATTCTAATTAAACTAAAAATGGTATACTCTCATTTTAAAAATAGGATGTAAAATAGAGATGATAATACTTGGAATAGACCCTGGAACTAGAAACATGGGGTATGCACTTATAAACTTAGAAAAGGGAAAAATCTCTCTAGTCGAAGCAGGACTTATAAAAATGAAAGCAGAAAATTTACAGTTTCAAATACCACAAATGGTAGAGGGAATGGGAAGACTTTTTACAAAGCATACTGTAGATGAAGTTGCTATGGAAGATATATTTTATGCACACAATCCTGCAACAACTATAAAATTAGCACAGTTCCGCGGAGCAATAATGCTTAAAATTCTTCAAGAGTTTGGACAGTTTCATGAATATACAGCCTTGCAGGTAAAAAAAGCACTTACGGGGAAAGGAAAAGCGAGTAAAGAGCAAGTAAACTTTATGGTCAAGAGGCTTTTGAATATAAAACAAGAGATAAAACCGCTTGATATATCAGATGCAATGGCAGTAGCTATTACACATTCGCAAAGAGTTAGACTTAAGAAATAGGGATATTTTAGTCTAAATAAAAATGTTAACTGTTTAGTTGATGATTAAACTCTGGGACTATCTCTTTTAATTTTTTAAGTTGATTTTTAGAGACTAGTAAATCTTCTATATCTTGTGATAATTTATTTATTTCATAATGTGTAGGTTTGGCAATAGTAATAGACTCATACTCTGTTGTACAATCACTCTCATCTATGAGTAACTCTTCATAAAGTTTCTCCCCTGGACGTAAACCGCTAAATACTATTTTAATATCATTACGACCACTTAATACTATCATTTTCTTTGCTAAATCAACTATCTTAATAGGTTTACCCATATCTAGTATAAATATCTCTCCACCGCTTCCTATAGCTCCAGCTTGAAGTACAAGTTCACATGCTTCAGGAATAAGCATAAAATAACGAGTTATATCTGGATGTGTAACAGTAATATTTTTCCCCGATTCTATCTGCTGTTTAAACTTTGGAATAACACTTCCACTAGAGCCTAATACATTTCCAAAACGAACAGCTACTATATCTGTTCCTTGTCCATTAGAGTTTTGTGCATAAAGTTCACATATACGTTTTGTAGTTCCCATAACATTTGTAGGACGAACAGCTTTGTCAGTAGATATCATTATAAACTTTTCTACATTATATTTAATTGCAGTGTCTATAATATTTTTTGTTCCAATAATATTATTTACTATTGCTTCAGATATGTTTGCTTCAACTAAAGGTACATGTTTATAGGCTGCTGCATGAATAACTACTTCTGGAGAGTATTTACTAAAAGTCTCTTCTAATAAATTTCTATTTACTACACTCTGCATTACAGAAAAAATTTCCATATCTTGTAACTCTTCAGTGATACTATAAAGATTATATTCGCTATTATCAAGGAGTATAAGCTTTTTTGCACCAAAAACTTTACACTGTCTACAGATCTCACTCCCTATGCTACCTCCTGCACCAGTAATTAAAATAGTTTTGTTCTTTATAAACTTTTTTATTTTTTCCTTATCTAAATCTTTTGGATGACGTGCTAAGAGATCTTCTACTGAAATATCTTTTATATTTGCACCATATTGGTTGTAATCCGTCGCTATTTTAATAGTTTTTATTCCTATACTATCAAACTTTTCATAATAATTACTTAATTTTACAGATTTATCTAATATAGCAATTTCAGATTCTATATTTTTTTTTAAAAAATCTTTTAAAGTGTATACTTCTATACCATTTATTTTTATATTTTTATGATTTTCATTTATTACAGCTACAGGATAGTACTCGCTACCTATATCATTTATTGTTCTTAAAATAGTGTTAGCATTATCTATATTTGCTACAATAATAGTATTTTTCCCATCTATACTTTGTTTTTTACTTTCTAGATAAAGTCTCTTACTTACACGTAAAACTAGTATAAGAACAAGTGTAATAAAAAATTCTATAGGAATAATAGAACGGGGAATTATGTACTCTGAATTACCTCTTATTGTAAAAGAGAAAAGCAAAAATAAGATAGTAGAAAATGTTGTAAGATACACAAGAGATGTTGTGTCTTTAAAACCAAAATGTCTCCAGCTTATGTTATAAATTCTAAAATAATTAAAAAGAAAAACTCTTATAAATATAAGGAAGAAAGTACTTAGTATTAGAGAAGAGATATATTCGCTAGGTATAGTAAAATCAAAACGTAGTTCATATGCTAAAAGTGTAGAAAAACCGATAATTAAAAAATCAGAAAAAATGAAAAACAATTTTCTAGTAAAATTTGATGCTTTTAAAAACAAATTTTCACCTCTTTTTAATTTGTGACTTAATCGTGTTTGTTATCATTTTTACATCACTTTTTGTCATGGTTGTGCTACTTGCTAAGCACAAACCTTTTTTATAAAGTTCTTCACTTGTTCCATTTAAATAATTTTTTGCATTACTGAAAAGTGGTTGAAGGTGCATGGGTTTCCACAGCGGTCTTGACTCTACATTTATTTTTTCAAGTGCTTCCATTACAAGAATAGGATCTGTTTTTTCAAATGTTATAGTACTTAACCAACGATTTCCACGAGAGTTTTTTAACTCTGGCATAAAATTTATCTCTTCTATATCATAAAGAGCATCTCTATACCATTCAAATATTTCTCTCTTTTTAGCTACTCTATTTTCTATAACTTCCATTTGAGCTACACCAACTGCTGCTAAGATATTGCTCATACGGTAGTTATAACCATACTCTTTATGTTCATAGTGTATGTATGGCTCTTTTGCTTGTGTTGCATAAAATTTTGCTTTTTCAATCCACTCTCTATTATGGCTCACAAGCATACCCCCTCCAGATGTTGTGAGAATTTTATTACCGTTAAAACTGTAAACTCCAAAATCTCCAAAAGTTCCTGTATGTTTAGCATTATGAGTAGCACCAAGAGACTCAGCTGCATCTTCTATGAGATAGACACCATATACTCTACAAATTTCTGCTATTTTCTCTATATCTGCACTCATACCATAGAGATGTGTCAAAATAAGTGCTTTAGGTTTTTTTTTACTTTCTAAGAGATACTTGTTTAAAAGTTTTGGTGAGAGATTCCATGAATCTTTATCACTATCTATAAAAATAGGATTAGCATTTTGATAAAGGATAGCATTTATTGAACCTATAAATGTAAAAGTAGAAGCTAAAATATCATCACCTTCTTTTACTCCAATTATGCGAAGAGCAAGATGAAGTGCAGCCGTACCACTTGATGTGGCAAGTGCATAAGGTGCTTTTGTGTAGTTGCAAATATCTTTTTCAAATCTATCAATAAATGTACCAAGTGGAGCAATATAATTACTTTTAAACACCTCATTTATATATTCTTGTTCTTTTCCACTCATATGTGGTGCCGAGAGAAAGATTCTATCTTTTTGCAATTTTTTATCCTATTATAGTTTTTTTTATATACTCTAAGTCTTT
>Ga0256838_1000646_pt1 | contig 19936 bp, 23 predicted proteins | sample 4571419metaG_FD_185978 | JGI IMG/M metagenome (GOLD analysis project Ga0256838, IMG submission 185978) | Hydrothermal vent microbial communities from Guaymas Basin, Mexico - 4571-419 | ecosystem: Environmental > Aquatic > Marine > Hydrothermal vents | place: Mexico: Guaymas Basin | collected...
AAAAGATTTAAAAAGGAGAGAGAATTAAGATGAAATTTAAAAATTTGGTTGATGAAGTTTTAAAAGAGAGTAAAGAAGTTGGTTTAGATAAAGAAACAAAAAATGAAATTTTAACTGAAGCAAGGGGAAGAAAATCTATTCAATTAGATTTAAAAGAAGCAAATTCAGTTTTAAAAGGTAAAAAAGGTTCTGTTGTTTTAGCAGATATTTTACAACAATTAGAAGCAGTTTCAAAAAATCACGAATTTAAAGCAAATAATTTAAAGAAAATTATTGAAGATTATGGATTGCCTGTAAAAACAAGAAATGAGTTAATAAAGTGGGGTTGGATTGAAGAAACAGGAACAAAAGGAAAATTGAGATTAACCAATAAAGCAGTTGATGTTTTAACTGCTAAAGAATTCAATCTTGATAAGGTAAAAGTAAAGAAAGTTACAAAGTCAGTTACAAAAAGAATGGATTTAAAAACCAAAAAATATAAAATTCCACCTTCTCCAAAATCATCACTTACAAGAAAAATTGTTAAAGAAATACTTTCAAATATGTTAGCACAATTGACTGGAAAAATTAAAACAGGGATTTTACTTGCAGGCAATCCAGGAACAGGTAAAACTTCAACAATTCGCTTTATTGCAAATTTATTTGGTATGAACCTTGTAACAATTGAAGCACCACATATAACAGAAGAAAATGTAATTTCAATCCCATATATTATTTTTGATACAAAGACAGGTAAAGAAGTTGCTAACTCAATGCAACTTAAACAAGAAGGCAGTGAGTATAAATTAATATATGCTGAATCTAACATTGTAACACAATTAAAGAAACTTAAACCAATTCGAGAAGAACAATGGGAAAAAATTATTAGAAAATCTCCTTTATTAAAAGAATATTATGAAAAGTTTGCTGTTATAATTGAACAAGTAAGAAGAAATTCTGAAGCAGATAAAAAAGGATTTTCAACTATTTTATTCCTTGATGAATATTATAGAAGACCATCAGAAAGAATTGGAAATATTTTAAGAGGAATTCTTGATGGAAGAATTGGTTCTGAAAAAATACCAAATGATGTATATCCGATTTATGCAACAAACTTGAAAGATGAAACAGGTGATGTTGAACAACAGATGGAGCATGAAGAGTTCATACAAGTAAATTTTGATGATGTTACTAAAGATGAATTTGCAAGATTTATTGCTGATAAATACACTCCTGTTGATATTACAACTGGTGAAGAGAAAGAAAATCCTGAATTAACTTATGAGATTGACCCAGATGTTTATAATGAATTTTTAGAAATTTTACCAGAAAAATTAGGACAAGAACCCGAAAAAGGATTAAGAATGTCTCCAAGACGAACTGAACAAGTTTTAGTTTATTTGAACTCAACTGTTAAAAATATCCAAAGTGTTGATGATGTTAGAGCAACATTACAATATTTGAAAAATCTTTATACTGATTATCTAACAGGTGAAACAAATCCTGATTATGAAAAAGTAAAAAAACTTGTTATAAAATTTGCAAAAGAAAAAGGGATTGATGTTTCATCAGATATAGATGAAATTCCACCAACTGAATGGATAAAAACTTTTGATTTAATTATGAAAGCAAAAGAAGATGCTGATGGTGAATTAAAAATAACACCTATTTTTGCATCAGCACCAGGACAAGGTAAAACTTCTCTTGTAAAACAATATGCTAAAGATAACAAAATGGGATTAATTTATATAAATGGTTATGAATTATCTCCTGATGATGTTATTGGAATTCCAATTCCAGAAGAAGGAAAAGGAAAAGTTACAACAAAATTCACTGAACCACCACTATATAAGAGAATAATGGATGAATACAATGAATTGAAAAATAATGAGAGTGAATATTTCCAAGAAGGAAGAAAATATAATGTAATATTATTCATAGATGAATTTTCAAGAGTTAAAAATACCAAAGTATTTAATGCTTTAAGAATGATGATGTTAGAACATAAAGTAACTGCAGAATATCCTTTGCCTGACGATATAATAATTGTTTCAGCAATGAACCCAAATGGAGTTGGAACATCTCCATTGTCAGAACATATGAAGGATGTTGTTAATGTAATACCAACAGGATTAAGTTTCAAAAAAATGATGATTTATTTACAATCTAACACTGACCCAGAATTTGAAGATACAAAATTAGGAAATATTTTAAGAAATATTATATCACAAATTGCTGTTGAATTGGGAAGTGATACAAACACTGAAGGAGAACCTATTGATGTTGAATTTACATTCTATTATTGGGAAGTTTTACCAGATACAGTTGTATATGTTTCTCCAAGAATTCTAACAACTGCTTACTTCCAAACTCTAAATGATACAAAAATTGAACTTACACTTGAAGGGTATGATTTACAAAACTTGAGTTTTGAAACTGAAGATGAGATTAAGAATGTTGCACAAATAATTCTCGATACTTGGAAAGATTCATTCTTAACTGCTTTGCAAAACCAAATTAAGGATAAGAATGATTTAGAAGATTTTGACTGGGAACAAGTTAAAGTAAAACTAAATACATACTTTGTTGATTCTTTAGATGAAATTGTTTCAACATTAGCACAAATAAGATCTGAATTAGCAGGTTCTTTCTCACTTTCAAACATACTTGAAAGTAAGGGAATTGATGCACTTCTTGATTTTGGAAATGATGACTTGTTAGTAACTTCTTATGGTGAATATGTAAAGAATGCAACATCAGTTCAAGAAATTCTTGAAGACTTTGCTAATGTATTCCAAGAAATTTCAACAAAACTTGATAATAAAAATAAAGATGATATAATAAAATTGCTTAAATTTATAAATTCAGTAATAAAAATAGTTCAAGATGAAATTTCTGAAGGTGATAGTAAACTCTTAAAGATGACTGCAAAAGAACAATTTAAAGTATTTACAAATATAGAAAATATTGAGTTGACAGATGACAATTTAAATTATATACTAATGTTAGGACAAGTTTATGAAACAGAAGAGTATAAAGAATTTGTAAGATTACTTGGAGGTGAAGAGAATGAGTAGTATTTTAGTTGAGGTTGCATTAGCAAATATTAATTTTAAAGACCCAGATATAAAACAATATGAACCAGTAATAAATACCATTTTAGATTTAGTTGCAAAAGAAACAAATACTGATAGAAAACAATTAGAGGATTATTTTTACTTAAAGTATAATAAATATAAAAATAACCCAGGAATTTCTTTTCCTATTCGTCAAGCAGCATTTGGATTGCTTGAATTATTACCACCAAATAAAATACCTGTTGAAATAGATTTAAAAGAAATAAGTGAATTATATACAAATATTAAAGTATATCTAAAAATGTTTAGAAATTTAAGAGATATTTTTACAGGTAGAGTGTATCGTCCAACTGTTATTTTTGTTCCTAATCCATTATTAAAAGATAAATCATATAATAGTATCAAAACAGGAGCAGCATCGCCAAAAGGTGATTTAATTTTCAATTTAGATTTTATTAAACGACTTGTTTACATTGCTGAATTAGAGTTAAAGCATAATATTGTAAAAATAAAATCAAAAATGTTTGAATCTCAAGGTGGTATAATTCCTGACAAATATGTATATATAACTTTCTTAATTATACACGAATTATTCCATTTAGTTCAGTCCGATGTAAGTTATCTTGATAAACAATTAATAAAGTATATTTGTAAAAATAAAAATAAATACAAATTTTTAAAAAATATTCCATCAAAAGATTGTGAAAATAATATTCAAATAAAAAGGGTTGCAAATGAAGTTCAAAACATAGTTGCAGATTATTTTAACAATTATAATATTACGAGGTTAGGATTACCAGCATTGCCAATCGGTTTATTTTCAAATGAAATAAATCTTGAAAAAATGACTTATGAAGAAGCATACGATAGAGTATTAAAAGAATTTGATAATATGACTGAAGAGCAAAGAAAACAAATGCAAAACCAAACAGATGAACATATTGATGCTAATGAAAATATTAGAAATCCAAAAGATAATCAACAGCAAGGACAACAACAAAATAATCAACAAAATAATCAACAAGGACAAAGTGGAGAAGAAGGTGAACAAAGTCAACAAGGACAAAATAATAATCAACAACAAGGACAACAAGGAGATAATCAACAAAATAATCAACAACAAGGAAATCAAAAAACTCAACAAGGACAACAACAAGGAAATCAAGGAAAACAAGGAAATCAACAAGGTGATACTATACAAAAACAAGGTGGACAAGGTAGTGGTAATGATATTAATAAAATTCCTGAAAAGAATGTTTCTGGTGAACTTGATAAAAAACGAAATGAGATTAATAAAGAAGTTGAAGAGACAGCAAAAGAGACTATAACTAAAAAAATTAGTAAAGATGAAATTGAAAAAGAAAAAGAAAAAATAAGACAAAAAGAAAGTGAAAAACTTGATTCTAAAAAAATACAAGAAATAACTGATAAATTAAAACAAGCAAATTCAGAAAATACACAAATTGATTTTGCAAATATAAAACCAAGATATAAATGGAGTGAATTACTTAAAAAAATGAAACCATCAGGTGAAAAAGAAGAAGAAACTTACACAAAACAATCAAGAAAATCATCAGCAAGATTATTACAAGCAAAACAAACAGGAAAAACAGCAATAAAACCAGGAACTAAAATCGAAGAAGGTGAAGAACGAAGTGTAATGTTTGTTTTAGATAGAAGTGGGTCTATGTCTGATGTATTTGGAAAAATAAACACCGAAATGAAACAACTTATAACAAAAAAGATGTCAAGATATTTTGATAATTTTTACTTAATAAAATTTGATAACAAATTTAGTTTTTATGTAATTAGTATTGAAGAAAACAAAATATATGAAATACCTAACATTTTAACAGAAATTAAAAAAATGAAAAACAAATGGAATCCACAAGTATTCGAAAAAGCAAAAAAACGACCATATCCACTAAAACATTTCTTTGATACAAGTGATTGGGCAGGTGGAACTGATTTTTCTAAAGAATTAAAACACATTGTTGAATTGTTCTTAAAAAATGAGAAAAATAATGCTGTAATTATTTCTGATACAGATTTGCTATGGAGAGATAATAAAAGAAGAATATCATCTTTAATTCTAAAATTTGGAAAAAAACCTTTTAAATTTAATATAATTCTTAATGATAGAGAATCATATATTGAGTGGATTAAAGAATTTAGGGGATATAGATACCTTTCTTACATTTTAGAGGATTAAAGAATGTTTGGAAGAGAATTTGATTTTAAAAATAATTCAAAAGATGTTGATTTATCAGGAATAAAAATAGCAAAGGTTGTGAACAATCTTGACCCAAAGGGATTGGAACGAGTTTTTGTTCGAGTTTTGGGAGTCCACGACCTTGATAATGATAACCCAAAATATGGAATATGGGCAGAAAGAATAGCACCAACAAAATATCAATCTGGTGATATTCCTGATATTGGAGATTATTTATATGTAATTTTTCCTAATCCAAATGACCCAATGCGTTGTCTCTGGTTAGGATGGGTAAGATGGAGAGAGGGATAAAAAATGATTTTTATTATTGAAGATGTTGAAAATATAGATACTTGGAAACCTTTATCTCCACAATATTATGAAGAGTTAAGACAAAAAAAATTTAAAACAGGTGATGGATATTTTGAAATAGAATTAAATTTCAATCAATGTAAACAAAAAGAAATTCATTTTGATTTTTATAACCTTTATTTGTTTTTAAAAGAAAAAGAATTTTTAGAAAGTAAAGAATATTTTTCAATCTCATTACAAAAATTTAAAAAAGATGCCACTTTATTTTTAGAATTATCAAAACAAACAGCAACCAAAATAGAACAAATGTCAAGTTTAGATATTTTTAAAAAATCAACTGATGATACTTACAACTTTGTTATTGATATGGATTTAAACTCATTTTCTGAAATTTTTAGATGGAATTTAAATATAAATGTTTTTGTTAAGGTATTTTTAGGATTTACAAAAAAAGAATATTCTTATAAATCATCAAGAATTTCTTGGAAATTTGAAAAACCTGTTTTTTATAATCCTAAATATTCATTTGAAAATTTTAAAAACTTCTTTTTAGAAAATGCTAATGAAATTTATTTTTCAAATGAAAGTGGAGAAGCAAATATTTATGTTGAAAATTGTGAACAAGTAGGAGAACTTTTTAAGAAGCACCAAAGAATTGATATTTATGGAAATAAAAAAGAAAATTGTGATAAACTTATTATTTCAGGAAAAAATAAAAATATCAAAAAAGCAGAATTTGATGTTGTTGGATTAGAAGCAATCAAAAATATTTCAATAAATGAGATTATTTTTAAATCAACCAATTTTTATAAAATTGATTTAGAACCATTAGAAAAACAAAATATAAAAAATGCATATTCATTTATTGATTTAAGTGTTGATTATTTAAAAATTTACAATGCACAGAATTTTGAAAAACTCAATTTTCAAAATACAAATATTGGAGATTTAAGGTTTTATTTAAATGATAAAATACCAATGAAAATAAATTTATCTTATTTTAATCTTTCTAATCTTAAAATAGAAGAACTTTTTATTGATTATAGATATTTTTCATTTTTTGATAAGATAAACTTAAAAACATCTTCAATAAATATTGAAAAAATGTTTTTACTAATAGATTCAGAAAAATTTGGAATTGAACAAGAAGATTTATCTAAAGTGTTTTTTAATTCTAATAGTGAATTATTTATTATAAATATTTTCAAAAAAATATCAAAAATAGTGAATTTAAAACAATTATCTTTGTTTAAATTGAATATTTTTGAAGATGGGTTTGAATATGAAGATTTTGGGAACTTACCAAAAATAAATGAAATTTTGAATAATTTAAAAGTGTTTAAAATGAATGATTACAATGACTTGAAGTTTTTAATGAATTTCTTTAATATAAAAGAATTTTTTAATGTTTCAAAATAATTTTTAATGGAGGAAATAATGAAAAAATTGTTATTTGTTTTATTCTTTATTTTAATTTCTCAAATTTCTTTTGCAAAAATAATAAAAATAAATTGTTTTGTTTCTAAAGTAATTGATGGAGATACCATTGTTTGTGAGTATAATCAATTACCGTTACGAGTTAGATTTGCTTACATTGATGCTTTTGAAATAGATAAAAATAAACATTTTGAAAAACAAAAAGAACAAGTAAAAAAATCTGATAAAGAAATTTTAGAATTAGGTTTAAAAGCAAAAGAGTTTGTTGAAAATAAGATTAATAATAAATTTATTTGTGTTATTTTAAGTTCTAAAAATTTACAAGGTGCTTATGGACGATATTTAGGTATCGTTTACGATAAACCTTGCCAATTAATAAATCCGATGTTTGATAAGTCTTTAAATAAGATTGAATTGGAAAAAGGACTTGCAACAATTTACAAAAAATAAAAAATTTAAGGGGGTTTAAAATGGATGAAAAAACATTGCAAATGATTTTAAGCATGGTTGACCAATTCATAATTCCAATGGCAGAGAAATATGTTGAACAATCAAAAAATCCTTATGATGACTTGGCACTAAAATTTGTAAGGGGTGGGATTAAAGAAATTCTTACCTTTCTCAATTCAGAAGATGGAGAAGCAATTCTTGGAAAGTAAACATTTTCTAAAATCTAAAACAATACAAGGAAATATTATAAATCTAATTTCTTTATTAATTGTATTTTTTACTGTGCATAACCCACAGGATAAAACCATGTTGATGTCTGCTTTAATAAGTGGTTTGATTGGAACAGGGTATTCGATTTATGGACGATTTGTTGCAAAAGAAAAAATAAGCATAAAGGGAACAAAAAATGATAAAAAGCATTCTTAAAATTTTAAGTGCAATTATAGATGTTTTTAATTTTGCTAAAAAAACAAAAAGGAAAATTGAAGATGAAAAGACTGAAGCAGAACTTGACAACATTCTTAATAATAACAATAATAAGTCTTAATGGAATATTTTTATCATCTTGTTCAACTAAACGAGTTGTTATACAAGATAGAAGAATACGAGCACATTGGATTTCTCAAGGAGAAAAAGCACCGTTTGATGGAATATTACTAAACAAATATACTTTTGAAAAACTAAAAGAAAAAGCAAAAAGTTGTTCAAAGGATAATTCTACAAAGTAATTTGATTTAAAGAATTACCCTGTTTATTTTTTTCATTCTCTTCTTTAATTTCTTTAATCAACATATAGAAATATAATTCTAATTCAAAAGGATACATATTTTCTATTTCAGAAGTTGAATAATTACCATATTTTTTCATAAATCGTATAGTTTCATATAAATTTGCTAAATTATTATTGGTTATAAAGTTAAAAAAGTTTTAATTGAATCAATGCCAAATGGGAATGTTTTTCCACAATTCTCACAAACACAATCTTCTTTGAAAATCATACAATACCCAAGTCGTTCTTTTAAAGTGTTAAACAAAGTTTCAAAAGTTTTTGGTGGAAGTTCATTAAGGAATTCTTCTAATTCCTTTTTTGAAAAATCTTTATATAATTGGTCATTTGCAATAATAGAATCTATACTTTCTAAAAGAAAATAAAAATTAAAATCAACTGCTGTTTTATATTTTTGGTCTAATTCAACTTCCTTTAAGAATGGAACAGGTTTAATATTAAATTGAATATCATCTATTTCAATTGGTTTTTTATTAAAATCTTTATATTTTACATCATCATTTAAATTTATTTCAACCATTGTATATTGTTGGCAATGTGGACATTTAGCATATAATTCATTTGTTAATCCATCAGATTGTTTCTTTATTTCAATTAAAATTTTAAAAATCTCATTTTTAGGCAGTTTGTCAACTTGTAATTTTGATTCAGGTTTTAAAAGATTTTTTATTAATTTTAATGTTAATTTAGCACTTTCAATTGTATCTTCAGTATCTTGTTGTAAAAGAAATTCTTTTTTATCTCCAACTCTCCATCGTCTAAAGAAATATTCTCTATTATTAATTTTTACAGGAAAATAATCTAATTTTGAATTAATTAAATCTTTTAAACTCATTTCTTCATTCCTCCTTTATTTTAATTGTGATGGTTCTATTGTATGATATACATAAGTAAATTCTACTTTTGTTTTTAAAATCTCTCCTGTTTTTGAATAATCATAATCCAAATCATTTATACTTATTGGATACACTTTTTCAAAAACATCAGCATTATTTATGCTATCATTCATTCCGATTGGTGCAATTTCTACTCGTGGTGAAATAATATCATCAATATATTTTCTTATTCCTTTTTTCATATCAAAACCCAAATTTATCCACTCATAAAAGAATTTTCTAAAGTAATACTCACTCGATTCATAAAAAGTAATAGAAAAATTAGAGTCATTTCTCTTTTTATAATATGCGTGCTTGATTGAATTAATTTCAATTTCAGCAAGTTCCATTTGCAAATTTGGACATTGGAAACTTTCTATATTAAAAATTAAAACATCTTCATTTATTTTTCCTTTCATTAATCCTGGCAATTGAATATGAACAACAAATCGTTCAGGTCTTAAAACACCATTATATTCATCTTTACCTATGAAATTGTTAACAAAATCTACTGGATTTAAAATTTTCATTTTCTTATCCTAACTCAATAAAATTGAATGTATCAGCATTAAAAGTTACAGTTAATTTTTCAATTTCTTGTTTTGAAGTATGACTTAAAGCAATATCACTTAAATTCATTGGAATTACTCTAAAAAATTCATATTTAAACAAAGGGATTGACAAATCTATATTATATTGTATAATTTCAATTTTTGTTTCAGTGAAATAATCAAATGAAATGTAAGTATTATCCTCTTTTGTTGCAAAATGATAAATTCTTTCAAAAGTTTTTAGTGGAGTATATTCATCGTCCATAAGAAAAGTGATATTTAATTGTGGAGAAGTTTCTTCAAATGGAATTGTTATTTTTTTACCAACACGATTGATTTGAATATTATTAATAGGATTTGCAGGAAAACTTGTTGTGTCAACCAATAAAGACAACTTATCTAACCATTTGTGTGGAATGCCAGGAAATATAAAAATAACTTTAAATCTATTAGGTCTTACAAAATCTTTAAATGTATTAGTAAATTTTGTTATCTCATCAATCATTTAAATTACATCCTCAAAAAAAGAATATTTAAAGTTTACAGTGAAAGTTTCTTGTGAACTCTCATTATCCATATTCAAATCAACTTCTGATAATGAAATTGGAATTACATTGTGAAATTTCCAACCAGCAGTTATTTCTCCTTGTCTTCCTAAATGGTAAATATACATTCCTGCTTTAGAATATGTTATAAAATCTGTTTTATGAGTGTCTGGATAAGTTTGAATTTTTTTAAACCACTTTTCCATAAATTTCCTTATTTTTAATTCATAATCATTTACAAAAGTCATCACAACTTCATTGAAAACATGGTCAGAAGAAACGGGAATTGTGTTCCCATATTTATGAACTTCAATTGCAGGATAACTCAAAGCAGGTAAAGTTACACTTTTAATGTAATAAGATATATGTTCAGGAATATATAAACCTAAATACTCAAGTCCAAAAAAATCAACACGAAATCGATTAGGTCTTGCTATATCTTTTATAACAGATTTAAAATTTTCTAAATCAATAAAACTCATCACAACAACCAACTTGCATTTAAAATATTATTTATCTCTTCAACAATTTCTCCATCATCTATAAAAGCAGTTGGAATTTCTATGTTTCTTTTTTTATTTATATTTGTTGTTTGTAATTGAAAATTTTTATTTTCAGGAATATCTTTATATTCTTTCACTTGCAAAAAGAAAATACTTGCTAATAAACTCATAACAGCATCATCATAATGTCCTTCTTTTGCAGCATATCGTCCATTTCCTTTTTTTACAAATGTTGATAATTCAAAAATAGTTTCATAATCAACTAAAATTAATTGTTTATTTACAATTAATGATTTTAATTTATTTACACCAATGATTTTTGTTCTTTTTGTTGTTCTAAAACCAGGAACACCAGGTTTTTCAAAATAAATATTTTCATATTCAAAATCCTGCCAAAGACTTCTTGCAATTTCTATTCCAATATCATTGTTTTCTATAAAAACTAAAGCAGTGTTATAATATTTTCCTAAAATGTATAAAACTTCTGGAGAGTTAAAATAATCAAATTCATTTACAACAAAAAAATGTGCAACTTGTTTTAAAGGATATTGTGTAATATCTAAAACTTGAATTGAAATAGCATCAGAAGGATTATCTTTTGATTTTTGCATTCTTGATGTGTCAACTCCAATTGAGTAAATATGATGTGGTTTTGGTTTTTCATAGATTGATAAATATTTTGCAAAATCAGGATTCTCAAATTTTGATTTTATTTCTTCAATATATTCAATTTTTGGGTCTTCGTATTCAAGTTCATTCATAACATTTACAGGGATTAGTGCATCAGTTGAAGAAGCATTCGGGATACATTCATATTCTTCCATAAACCGTTCAAGTCCAATTGTTCCAATTGTGTCTTGTTTCCACTTCTCATCTCTTTCAGGAACTTGATACCACATTACTTTAGTTGGAACAAAAGCATTTTTACCTTTTTCAGCATCTCTATACATTTTCCAAAAGTGGTTTTTTCCTTTTAATGTTGAAACAATAATTATTTTTGATTGTTTAGAAGATGAAATAACAGGAAATGTTGATGAAACAAACTCATTATAAATATTTGGCATTACAAAAGCAAACTCATCGAGAATTAATACATTTATAGACATACCTCTTAAAGCACTTGAAGATGTTGAACTTGCTAAAATTTTTGAACCATTTTCAAAAGTAATTGATTTTTGATTATAACTTGTAACTCCTTGTTTTAACCAATTTGGTAACTCTTCATATGCTAATCGTATTCTTCCTAAAATTTCAATAGCAGTTTCTAATTTATTTCCAAGAATAGCAACAGTTTTGTCTTGATTAAAAAGTGCATACCAAAGAGCAAAAATAGTATAAACAGTTGTTTTACCAATTTGTCTTGAAGCAAGAACAATATTAAATCGGTGATTAATAAATTTTTTTAACAAATCTTTTTGATAATCTCTTAATTGAATTTTTATTCTTCCTTTATCCAAATGGCGAATGTAAAAATAATTTTCAGCAAAATAAATTATATCTTGAGAACATTTAATATATTCTTTAATATGTTCTTTTGTTAAAGGTAATTTGCAACCTGCAGGTTTTACATTTTCATTTCCATCAAATTGAATTTTTCTACCAGTTATATCATATTCAAAATCAATTAATGTATTAGTGTTTTTCATTTTTTAATTTTGAAATTTCCTTATCTAAAATTTTTTCAAAAACAACAAGTGATTTATTTGTTATGTTATCCACTTGAGAAATTGAAATTTGTTTATTTAAATGAGAAGCAATTAGAATTTTTGTTAATTCTTTTTGAGAAGGTAAAAAAACTAATCCTGTTGCTAATAAAATGTAAATTGGAACAATTTTTTTATTAAAATTTTTAATTTCTTTTAAAACTTGTTTTTTTATTTCTTCCTTTTTTTGTTTTTCTTCAGGAACAATATCATATTTCATAAAAGAATCTATTTCATAATACTCACTTATGAGATTTACATTTTTTACAATAAAGAAAATTGTAAAAATTAAGAAAAATAAAAAATAAAGAAAATGTAAATGTGGATAAATTGTAAAGAAAAAATACCATTTTAAAAACATTTAGTTCTCCTTTCTTTCTTTTTTTCTTTTTTATTTAAACAAAAAAAGGGTTTTGCAGGATAAACCCACAAAACCCTTTTTAAATTCAAATTTTGTTTTATTTTTTAAGCAACTATTTTAATTATTGGTTTTACACTATTAGCAAATGTAACTGTTAGTGTATTCTCATCTGTTGCAACAATGCTTTCAGGAATAATTACATTATTGTCAGCACTATCATAAACAGTTACAACAACAAATTGATGTCCAAGATTGTGTGTTATTGTAAAAGATGTTCCTGCAGCACTTGCAGTGTATAAATATCTTTTTCCAGCATTTGTTATAGCAGTGTCAAAAGATTCTAATACTGCTTGAACTTGTGTCGCACCTGGTGCATTTGTAAATGAACCAGAAACACCAACAAGGGAAGCACCTTTATTTGCTTCTGTGCTTGCTAAATCACTTTCAAAAGCACTTAAATTATCTGCATTTGTTTTTACTTGTGTGTCAAGTAATTCAATAGCATTTTTGATTGAAGTTGCACTATCAACATAATTTGTTCCAGAGAAAGAAGCAAATGTGCCATCTTCATTTAGTCCAACTGCATTTTCTATGTTGTCAACTTCTGCTTGAAGATTTCCTGTTGTTGTTGAAATAGAGTTTTTAAATTCATCAGAAATTTTTAAACCGTTTGAAGAAAGAACTAAATCATTTCCATCAAGTTTAATTGCTAATTGAGAGTCGCTACCAGTGGATTCTTCACCTGTTGTTGGGTCAACAAGATGTAAACCACCACCAGCATATAAATCAAGACCCACTTCGTCAGTTGGAAGTTCAACAATACCAGCACCTAATTGAACATAGATGGTATTTCCATCTTTTTTCAATCCTGTTCCTGCTATTACTTCACCTAATCCAGTGAATTGAACAAAATCAAGTTCTGTTGTGCCAACAGTTATTGTTCCATCTGTTGTTAAAGTCCACCCAGTGTCGTGATAATTTGAACCTTCTTGAACAAACCAAGCATCTCCACTTGCTAATTCGTCATCTGCTCTTACAAGAGATGCTGTGTTGTTTGTTGTGTCAACTGATTGAACAACATAAACACCGTTTTGTGTTTTATCACTTTGTCCAACAACAAGAACTCTATCTCCTTCAGCAAGTGTTATACCATCGATTGAAATAGGTGCAGCACTTAAATCACTTATATTCTCACTTGCAAGAACTCTTACAGGTTGTTTCCAAGTGATACCAGAAACTTTAGCATCAACATACGCTTTTGTTGCAGCATCACTTGCATCTGTTGGTGCTTTTAATCCTGTTACAGTTGCAACACCTTGAAAGTCAAGATTACCTGTTAGAGTATCACCTGCTTTGCTTACTTTGTTGTTTTGTAAATCAGTTATATCACTTGCATTTTGGGCGATATTGTCTGCGTTTGTTTTAACTTGTGTGTCAAGTTTTCCAATTGCGGTTACAAGAGAGTCGCCATTAGCAACATAATTTGTTGAACTATAAGTTATTGCACTTGCAGGACCTGCACTTCCAACAGCACTTTCAAGATTTGATAAGTCAGTATCATTTGAACCAACTTTTGATGCTAATTCTTCAAGTGCTCCTTCAACTGTTGTGCTTGTAAAATGTGTTGTATCACTTATTCCTATAAGAGAAGCACCCTTGCCACTTTCAGTGCTTGCTAAATCTGTTTTTAATTGTTCTAATTCATCTGCAGTTGCAAGAACTTTTACATTTGTTCCATCAAAATATTTCAATACTTTTTCAGTTGTATTATACCAAAATTGTCCTGTGGCAGGAGATGTTGGGTCACTTGATAAACTATCAATTACTTGATTTTTGATTTGATTAAGTAAAAGGTCTAAATTTCCATATACTCTCATAAGTTTTTTCCCTCCAAATAAAAATTTTTACTAAATTATTTAAGAAGATTTTACCCATTTTTATTTAAACTTTCTCTAATTTGAAATAAGAATAATATATTTCTATATTAAAAGTAATTGGTTGGTCTTCACTTGTTGTTGAAAATATTAAATCTGTAATGCTTGTTACCCAACAATCATAAAAAGATATTATAAAATTATAATTATTTTTATTTGTTGTTATTGCTAAAATTCCTGTAAAAGTTGAATCTTTCCATTCTTTAATTTCTCCTGTTTCAGGATTTTTCATTTCTATTAATTCATTATATAATTCAATATAAGTTTTTAAATCTTCATCAACTAATAAAGTTAGCGAAAGTGGGTTGAATGTAATAGCATCACCTGGTCTTGGAAATCGTTGAGAAACATGCGGAATGTCAATTTGACTTAAACTAAAACCTGGAATTCCACCTTCTTGAACAAAAAATGTAAATTTTTTTGAAACAGCAAAATCAAATGTAAAATTACTTGACTTAATCCAATCAAAATTTGCCAAACTATCCTCCTTTAAAAGAAAATTTTGTATGGGTGGTTTTCACTAATATCAACATTTGGAAATTGTTTTATTTTTTCAAATATTTCTAAATTATCAGGATTTTTTAACAAATGCTTATAATTTATTACATAAACTTTTTTACATAGATTTGATAATTTTTCATATCGTTTTAATGAACTTTCATTGAATTTATAATTATCAATTAAATAATAATCAATTAAAATATCTACATTTTTTAAATTTCCATTGTAATATTTTTCTAAAATTTCAATGTATTTATCTAAAATTGGGACAATTTCTTTTGTTACAAAAATTTGTAAAAATTCTCCATGTTTTTCTAATAGTTGATGAAAATAACACTTTTCAGTTGAAAAATAATCATTATAACAAAAATCAATGTTTTTACAGTTATTTTTAGTTTCTATTAAATCTTTGTAATTTTTACAATTAATATTAAAAGCAACTAAATTTAAAACTGATATTTCAAAATATTTAATCACATCACCTAAAATTTTATTATAAAGAAAATCTATTTGCTTTTCTTTATTTGAAATTTCTTTTATCTTTTCTTCAAAAAATTTCATTTTTTCTTTAAATAGTTTCATTTTTTCTTCTTCAATTTCATAAAAAATTGTTAAAACTTTTTTGCTAATATAAGGAAAATTACATAATTCATTGTTTCTATAAAAGATTTTTTCATCAATGTGTTGAGAGTATCCGTGAATTATTTTTTCAAATTCTTGTATTAATTCAATTAAAAAGAATTTGTTTTTATGCAAATATTCTTTTAAAATTAATTCTTTACAATAACAAAGTCTGTTATCAAATAATTTATTTTTCTTTACATTAAAATAAATACTATCTATTAAATTTCCTTCTATCTTCATTTATATTCTCCTTATCATTTAATCTTGAAAGATACATATTTTGTTTCTTTTCAAACATCTCTTCCATTTGTTTATCAACTGTTAGCATTCTTAAAAGTTCTAATACCACATTCATTTTTTCAATAAAAATTAGCATTTGATTATTAATTTCTTTTATTTCTTCATTATTTTTGGCAACATCATTTAATAGATTTTCTTGTGATTTGATAATTTCTATTACACTATCACTCAATTCTTTCATTTTTTTATCAACCAAATCATTAAAAGTGTTAGAACAAGAAGCATTCATATTTTCTAAAAATTCATTTAATTGTTTTGTTTCTTTATAATTTCTTTCAATTAAAGGGTATATTTCTTTTTTGTAATAACCTAATAAAAAAAGAACGAGTAAAATTAATAATGGAAATGAATTTATGCTAAAAAATTCTTGAATAACATTAAAAAAATCCATTTTATATTTCACCAATCCTAAATTTTAATAAATAATCTTAAACAAATTCTTTAAATAAAATTGATTAGTTTATTCAAGTTTATTTAAATTATATGGAGGAAAAAATGGCAGATTTAACACTTGAAACTTTTAAATCAAGACTAAAGGATGTTGCTCGTCCAAATAGATTTATTGTTACATTAAACAATCCTGTTGGGATTTCACCTGAACAATTATCATTTTTTGTTAAAGCAAGTAAACTTCCTGGAGTAACAACTGCCGAAATTGAAATGAAATGGCAAGGACTAAAAACTTATTTTGCAGGTGACCCAACTTATGAAGAATGGAGTGTAACTGTTTACAATGATTATGATGGATTAGCAAGACAACTTGTTGAAAAATGGTATGATAAAATTATAAAAGTTCCTGATAACACAAGAGGCGCACCTGCAGATTATAGACAAGACTTACTTGTTGCACAATTGGGAAGAAAAGGAGAAACACTTGCACAATATAAAATAATTGGTGCTTTTCCAACTAATGTTGCAACAATCGAATTATCAATGGATAGTGAATCAACTGTTGAAGAATTTGAAATAACATTTAAATATGATTATTGGGTAAGAATATAAAAAAATTGAAAAAAGTTTTATTTATAATTTTGTTTCTTTTTATATCCACTATTCAATCTCAAGCAAACATTATTAAAAAAATAGTAGTGATTTATTCTTATTCAATTAATAACCAATCTGAACTCTTTTTAAACTCATTTATTCAAAAGAAATTAAAATTAAAAAAATATTTATTGCTTGAATATTATTTGAAAAGTGATATTCAAAAAGATTTTTACTTTAATAAACGATTTGCTTCTGAATTAATTCTAACTGATTTAAAAAAAGAGAATTTTGATTTAATCATCTTGGTGGGTGATGAATCTAATTATTTTGTAGGAATTCAACATTTGTTCACTGGATTATCAAAGATTAAAAAACCAATCATTGTAATTGATTTTTTTAATCAAAAATATATTGACAACAATCACATTTTATATTTTTGTAATTTAAACATTGAAAAAATTATAAATTTTTTTCAAAAGTTAGATTTTAAAATATATCTATTATATAATAACACTTTATTTTCAGATGGAATAAATCGACAATTAAAATCATTAAAACAATATGGTATAAAAATTAATTCAATTTTTATAAAAAATGTAAAAGATTTAAAAGATTTTAGAAATAAAATTAATAAAGAACACACAATAAACATAATTATTAATTCTTTAATTTATATTAATGATGATATTGTTGGAAATTTAGACAACAAACAAATTGCTAAATATCTTTATACAAATATAAATCATAAAAATTTTATTGTTAATTTTTTCAAATGGGATTTTAATTATTCAAGTTTTGTAATTTTGTGTGATTTTAATGATATGGTTGATTTAAAAATTATTCCAAATTATGATGATTTATCTGAAAAAAATTATATTATTCCAGAGGATTTATGGAAATATTTGGAATAAAATTTAGCAAGAATGAAGTTGTTTTTATTTTTATATCATTGTTTTTAGTAATTTTATACTTCTCTATGAATTCAAATAAATATATAAAGAAAATAAACTCACATTACATTTGCACTAAAAAAATTTGTATCGATTACCCTTATTATACAAAATGTATCACTTTTGATAAACCAGAAGTGCTTGTTTGTGAAAAAATAAAACAGTATGGTTCTTATCAAATAATTTTTAAATCAAAGGAAAAAAAGTGTGATGTTAGACCAAGATAAAAGAAAAATTCTTGAAGAAAATAAAATTATAAATTTAATAAATCCAATCTTTCAAGAATATAATAGAACTTTAACCAATCACGAAATTAAAACTTTAAATGCTTTCAAAATTGAAATAAAGAATATTTTATTAAAACAAGAAAAAATAACAACAAATATTGAAAAGTTTACTGATGTGTTAAAGCAACAAATTTCAACTGAACAAAAAATACTCACAACAACAAAACAACAATTTGATAATTTAGGAAAATTATTTGTTGAAAATAATGATAAAGTAATAAAAAATTTAAGAAAATTTTTTAATGAATATCAAAAACAAGGTGATACAAAATCTAAAGCATTCTTTAAAAGTTTAATAGCAACATATAAAGAAAAGAAATTAGGAATTTCTCACCTTTATAAAATACAAAAAGGTGATATTGCTAAACTTGTTGGATTAAAAATAACTTCAGGATTATTACATAGTGCTGGAATTCTTGGAATTGGAACTCCATTATTAAACATTGCTGCAAATAAGATAAATGATTTTTCAAATAAAATTATACAAGAAAAATATCAAAAAACTAAAGAAGAATTTGAAAAATTAATTAATGAGAATAAACAACGATATGAAGAATTAGCAAGTTCTTTAATAAAGAAATATGAAGAAATAAAATCTGAAAAGAAAGATGAATATAAAGAAAAAGAGAAAAAGGGTGAAGTAAAATTAAAAAATATTGCTTTAGAAAAAGCAAAAAAAGAAGCACAAAATAGAGAGTTTAAAAATCAAAAAGAATACAACGCATTTGTTAAAAAACGAAGTGAAGAATTATTTGAAGAGTTAAGAAAAAAATTAGAAAATGCCTTTGAAAAAAAATTAGATAAAGAATTAGATGAAATTGAAAAAGAAAAAATTGAAAAATTAAAACAACTATCTCAATTAATGCGAGAAGAAACTATAAAACAAATGCACCAAATAAATAACCTTTTAAAACAATCTAAAAAAGGTGAAATTGACATTGAGAAAGGTGCTAAACAAATAACTGATATAACTGAAAATATTTTAAGAACACATTTAGAAGAAAAGAAAAAAGAATTAGAAAGTGAAAAATTAATTCATATAGTAGAGTTAGAATCTGGAAATTTAAGCAAAGAAGAATTACTTGAAAAAGAAAAAGAAATTTTAAAAATAAATTCAGAAATTGAAGAAATAAATAAACATTTATTAGCAATAAGAGAAAGTGAACGCAAAGGAACAACTGTTGAACAAGAATTAACAAAAATAGAAAATCCCAAAAATATGAAAATAGAAATAAAACAACCAGAATTAAAAGAAAAAATCAAAAACTTATCTAAAAAAGATTTTCAAGAAATAATAACTAAACCTTTAAAGAAACAAGAGAAAATCTTATCAACAGTTGAAAAAGCAATAAAAACATTAAAAGATATAGATAAACAAACATTAAAAAAACAAACTGAATTATTAAAAACTGAAGAACAAAATTTAAAACTAAAAAAGAAAGAATTTGAGTGGAAAAAAGCAATAGAAGAAAATAAAGAATTATCAATAAATCCTGAAATAAGTAAAATAAAATCTCCAAAATTAGAATTACAAAATTTTAAATTATCAAAATCAGGATTG